>Ga0157363_1006880_pt1 | contig 10737 bp, 8 predicted proteins | sample AttsexASBM1_FD_111477 | JGI IMG/M metagenome (GOLD analysis project Ga0157363, IMG submission 111477) | Fungus gardens microbial communities from leaf cutter ant in Ribeirão Preto, State of São Paulo, Brazil - Atta sexdens ASBM1 | ecosystem: Host-associated > Fungi > Mycelium > Unclassified ...
ATATGGTGCACACATGGTAATAGAGATTAAAGAGTATGACGTCAGGGGACATGTAGAAAGCATGGTGGTCTTAAGGAAAACACATGTGGATGAGTAATAGAACATGAGGACGATGCATGGATATAAGGGCAGGTAATTATTGTTGTAGCACGGACCAGAAGCCTGTAGTATATATAGAGGATCAATACAGCAAGGGCTCCTTGTTGAGTTCTCTTGTAATTCCTACTACTAGATAGCCAACTGAGAGCTTTGCTGAAGTAAGCATATTACAAGTGCTGTTCTGGTGAGTGGTTGCTACAACAAATAACTATAACATGTGTAATAAGATATTTTCATTTCTTAACTAAGTTTAAATAAAATCACTAATATCTTAGAGTTCTTATTCTGTTAGAGTGAACTCTATTTGTTTTCAATTCTTTTTTCATTTTCATTTTCAATTTCTTTTATTTTGTATTTTGGGACTTAGGGTTTAGCATAACATCACATATCACTATTACAAATTATTATATAATTACATGTCATGATAGAAAATAGTAAAAGGATCTGGAAGAATAGTATTATATAGCATGTTATATATATATTGACTTTAAGGCAAACATATAGTCATTTAGAGTAGGCTAACATAGTAGAGTACAGGCCATTATTTTTAGATATATAAGATAGACAATCTTGTACAAAGTTCTCTATTGTGTTAATTTTAATACAAGATTCTTTTCATTGATCTACTCTAAGATCTTTGGATTGTAATATACTATATCTATACTAGTAGACTCTAGAACTATGAAAATTTTCATTATCTAGAGTTATATTGAAAAACACCATATAAATGTTTGAAAGCTTTCTAAATTTGTATTTGTCTACAATATTGATAGTACTATAAATAGGCTGGTTAGATCTTTAAAATAGTAGATATTATATATTACTAGAATAAAAGAAGCAACAAAGTGAGATGGGACTTAAGGAAAACCTGCTATTATGGCAACTACTAGTGACAAAGACTAATAGCAACATAAGAAGTAAGTCTCTTAGTAGGATATCATTGTGGAAATCACAAGAGAACTCAACAAGAAGTTTCTGATGCATTCCTATACTATTTATACAAAGCTCTCATAGTCTGTGCTAACAATAAATAGCCCTACCCTAATGTTTATGTATAGTCTATGGTTCTACTATATATCAACCTTATATTTTCTATAAGGATACCATGCTATATACATATGCCCTAACATCATTCTTTTAGTTTTTTCTCCTAGATTCTAGGCCTATGATATCACATCATGTGACATGTCATGTGATTGCAGTCATATACCTCTTCATTATCAAAGAAAAAGAAAAGAAAAATCAGAAGAAAAGAAATATTAAATCAAGAAAAATATATAAAAGAAAAGAAAAATGTTAGTGTCTAAGCACACTATAACATTTGCTAACACTTATAGAGATTGAGTCAAGTTCTAAATATGAGCCAGAAAGAGAAACTAGCACTGGTTCTACTCTCCTTTTATATATATTACTACCATCTACACTACTACTACCATCACTTTCACCAACATTGCCACTATCATATAACATAAGTCAATGTAGCTTCATTAACTACAAACAAATCATTTAGCAGCAACAAAAGCAGTTTGCAGCAATACAAGTACAATTCTAAATACTATTGGCAATACAGAGAAGAGCAGAAGTAGTATCCAGACACAATACAGGGGCAAGCACAGAAGTGGCCATACTACAAGTGTTTGATAAAACTTTAGAAAAGATATTAGGATTAATTAAAGTATGCAAGTTATTTCTGAGAATAAGAATGAGAGAAGATATAATAGAGAAACAGATTTAATAGATCTTGTTATATGTATAGAGAGGATTAGCTGTTGTTTGAAAGGAAAATATATTAAAGGATTTGAAGTCAGGAAATATAGAATATAAAACAGCAAAGAATCTTTTAGGAGAATTAAGAAAGAAATTTAGAGAAGGAAATGAAGAAGTAGTTAAGATAGCAGAGTTAAGAAGATTGGAACAAGGAGGAAGAACAATGGAAGAATTTGTACAAGAATTTAGGAGAGCAGCTAGGGAAAGTGGATATAAGGGTCAATTTTTGGTAGAAGAATTTAAGAGGAGTATGAATCAGACAATATAGTAAAGACTAATGGAGTTAGAATACCAGCCTAGCTCCATTAAATAATAGTAAAAAAGGGTGATCAACTTGGATAAAAACCAGAAGGAAAGCAGGAGAGACAAGGAAAGATTGAGAGAAGAAAAGAGAGATAATAGGGCTTAAGCTCGAAGACAAAACAATCAAGAAACACAATAGCAAATACTGCCATGGCCTCATATTTGGCCAAGAAAATAGGAAGCTTCTCAACAGTGGGTGCCAGCATGGCCTGCTCCAATAAAAGGAGTAGAGAGGATAAATACAGTAATAGTATACCTGAATCAGCAGGCAGGATTTGTACCACAGCACAGTCTATATGCTATAAAGATGGATTATAAAGATAATAATTATTACAACTGTGGAAATTTTGGTCATCTTTCAAGAAATTATAGATAGAGAAGAATGGGAGGAAGAATTGGGCAAGGAAGAAGACTAGAATATAGAAATGGACAGAGAAATATAATCAAAGGAGAAAATGGATAGGACCAGAGACAGAATAATTTAAATGGAGACAGAGACTTAATAGTCCTTGATTAGGTCTCAATAGTAACAACAGATCTGCAATACTTAGTAGAGTAATAAAAAATACATTCTACTGCAATCTGGACAATAGGAACATGCTAAGGGAAGTAACAGTCAATATTGGATTAGAGAGGATTAATATACAAGAAGAAGTAACAGTAGAAGCATTGTTAGATAGTAGGGTTACAGAGTTGGTCATGAGCTCAGAGTTTTTAAGAAAGCAGGGGTTTAAGTTAAAGAAAATTCAAAGGCTGATATATGTAAGAGATGTAGATGGTTCATTTAATAAGGAAAGGTCTATTGAGTATACAGTGGAGGTTATCAGAGGTATAGGAAAAAGACAGAGATCAACATGATCGGAGGTTAGAAGTGGAGTGTAATCTTGGGGATGCTGTAGCTTACTCACCATGATTCTGAGATTGATTGGAGAATAGGAGAAATAAAGATGATGAGGTGTCTAGAAGAGTGTGGAAAGTAGTGGAGGCCAAAGTAAGGAAAATTGGGATGGAAAAAGCAAAAACCTAAAAAAGAAAGAACAATAGAGGTAAAAAAGATAGCAAAGGAATGGGAAATCTAAGATGAGGAAGAAGAAGTGGCAAAATCAGAAGAGGAGGCAAAGAAGTTGGTGCCAGAATATTTTCATAAGTGGATTCACATGTTTGGAAAGAAACAAAGTGAAAGGATGCCCATAAGAAAAATATGAGATCATACAATAAAAGAAAAGAAGGATTTGTACTGAGGAAAGGCAAGGTGTATCTGTTGTCAAGAGAGAAGAGGGAAGAAGTGCATAAGTTCATATTGGAACAATTGAGGAAAGAATATATTAGACTCTTGAAGTTGCCTTAAATAGCACCTGTGTTTTTTAAGGATGGTAAGAAATAGATGGTGTAGGACTAAAGATATTTAAACAAATGGACCATTAAAAATAATTATCCTTTATCTTTAATTTCAGATATTGTAGTAAATATTGGTACTAAAAAGGTATTTACAAGATTGGACTTGTGGTAAGGATATAATACCATATGGATAAAGGAGAGAGATGAGTGAAAAGTGGCATTTATGACTCCAAAAGGGTTATTTGAGCCAAAAGTGATGTTCCTTGGTTTGACAAACTCACTAACTATATTTTAGACTATAATGAACAAAATCCTTTGGGATCTCATTAACACTGGAGAAGTAGTGAGTTTCATAGATAATATAATTGAAGGAACTGAAGAAGAAGAAAGATATGATAAAGTAGTAAAAGAAGTAGTAAGGAGGTTGGTATCAAGTTCACAAACAATGGACTTAGTTTTTCTCTATTTTATTTTTCATTTTCATTTTGTTTTATTTTTCTATTTTTAGAACAATTAGGGTTAGGGTTAGAAGTGATTGGTCACACTGTCACATCAGTCACAATCTGATGGTGTGGTCACAGCATTGGTCATGAGACTTGGGAGAACGAAGTAGAAGGTTCTAGAACAAATAACATTATACAACATGGATACCACATGTTGACCTCATGTTCTACACATGATCATTTAGGGTAGGGTGCACAGTAGTGAGCACAGACCATTGGTAGTAGTATAAAAGGTAGATTAGTTTGTAAAGGGATCTCTATCGAGTTCTCTCGTGTTACTCATATACAAGAGTTGTTCTTTTGTCCAACCCTAAGGACCTGAGCTCATAACAGTTGGTGGAAAATGATTTATATATAAAACCAGAGAAATACAAGTGGAACATATGAGAGATTTGATTTTTAGAAGTAGTAATAGAACCAGAGGGAATTAAGATAAAAGAAGAAAAGATGAAAGATGTTATGGGTATTCGGACACTAACAATTTTTATTTTATTTTATTTTATTTTATTTTATTTTATTTTATTTTATTCTGATTTTACTTTTCTTTTTCTTTACTTGGAAAGACAATGAAGAAGGCATGTGACAAGGAAGTCACATGACAGGTCACATGATGTGACGTCACAAGCCTAGAACATGGTGGAATAGTCTGGAAGATGACGTTAGGGCACATAGAGTACATATGGTGGCCTTGAGTAAGGCAGACATGAGGATGGAGCATGGACTATAGAGCAGGGTTAGATAGTAGTAGCATGGACCAGGAGACATTTGTATAAATAGGACTCTAATTAAGAAGAGGCTCCTTGTTGAGTTCTCTTGTGAAATCCCTACATTATATCCATCTTTGAGATTTACTGCACTGTGCTATCATTTATCATTGGATAAGTGGTCGTCACAACAAAAGATGTATTGGACTGGCCAACTTCAAAAGGAGTTAAAGATATACAGAAGTTTTTAAGATTGGTGAATTGCTATTGATGATTCATTAAAGACTTTGCAGCAATAGCTAAACTATTACACAATATGGTGAAAAATGAATGGAGAAGTAAGAGAAAGTATTTTAGAAGTTGAAGGAGAGGTTTATAAAGGAACTAGTGTTTACCAGATTTAGACAAAAAAATGAGGATGGAAGTAGATACATTGGACTATGCTACAGAAGAGGTTTTATTATAGAGTGTAATAATAGAAAGTGAAGACTAGTAGCATTTCTCTCAAAATCTCTAAATAAGACAGAGAGAAACTATGAAACCCATAACAAGGAGATATTAGCAGTTATTAAAGGGTTGGAAAACTAGAAATATTTGTTAGAGAGTGCAAAATTTAAGCTTGAGGTCTGAATAGACCACAAGAATTTAGAATATTTCATGAAAGTGCAGAAATTGAACAGAAGACAAGTGAGATGGGTATTGTATCTGTTAATATTTGATTTCACCTTGAAAAATATACTGGAAACAAAAATAGGAAATATAAATGGATTTAGTAGATGAATAGACTGGAAAGTAGAGACTGAAAACAACAACAATAATCAAATCTTAATTAAAAAAGCTAGAGATAAAAATAAAGAGGTATTTAGAGCAGTAGAGGAGATAAAAAAGATAAAAGTCAAGGAATTGCAAGAAGAAGAATGGCAGATTAAAGGAGATTTAATATTGAAAGAAGAAAAGGTGTATGTGTCAAAATACGAGGAGTAGAGAGTAGAGATAATCCAGTTGTATCATAATGTACTGGTAGCTGGACATAAAGAGAGATGAAAGACAACAAAACTGGTAATAAGAAACTATTGGTGGCCAGGAGTAATCAGAGATATAGGGTGATATGTGGAAGAGTGTGATATATGTCAGCAAATGAGGAATAAGATGAAGGTATCAGCAGAGAAGTTGGATTTGAGTGAAGTACCTCAAAACTATAGACATACTTGATAGTAGACTTTATTACAAAGTGACTGTTAGTAGCTGGGAAGGATATAATCCTAGTAATCTGTGATAAGATGTCAAAAATGATATATTTTGTAGCAACAATAGAAGGTATATCAGCAAAGAGGTTGGCAAGGCTGTTCAGAGATAATGTGTGGAAGTTAAATGGATTGCCTGAGAGCATAGTGTCTGATAGAGGTCTATAGTTTGTAGTAGAGTTAACCAAGAAGTTGAATAACATATTGGGAATTTTGATGAAGTTGTTAACATTGTTCTATTCTCAAACTAATGGTTAGATGGAAAGAATGAATCAGAAACTAGAGCAATACTTAAGATTCTTTGTTGATCATGAACAAAAGGATTAGCTAGAATGGTTGGTATCAGCAGAGTTTGCAGTTAACAACAAAGTATATTCAGCAATAAAGGTATCTCCATTCATGGCTAACTATGGTAGAGAATTGAAAATAGGAGTAGACATTAGGAGAAAAGAAAAAGTAGAGAAAGTAACAGAGTTTGCAGAAAGAATAAAGAAAGTTCAAGAAGAAGCAAGGATAGTGTTGAGAAAGGTACAAGAAGAGATGAAGCAACAAGTAGACAGGAGAAGAAAAGAGGCAGAAGAATGAAAGAGGGATAACAAGATAATACTGAGTATAAAAGATTTGATATTCAAGAAATAACCAGTAGAGAAACTGGTAGATCAATATGTTGGTCCATACTTTATTAATAAAATAGTAGCTATAAATGTGGTCAAATTACAACTGCCTAAATCAATGAGAATTTACCTGGTAGTGAATGTCAGTTGGATAGTATAGTATAAGAAACAAGTATAAGAAACAAGTAGAAGAATAGAAAATTGAAGAGATAAAGCCAGTAGAAGTAAATATTGTTCAAAGCTTGTATTCTCTCCATTTGAAAGTACTGACAACTCTCTGGAGTTGTTAGTAGTAGAAATATTTGACCAACCTCTCAGAGTATTGATTTCCATGTTCATATTCATATTGTTTGGAGTGAATAGTATACTAATATTTAAAGGAAACAATGTATTCACTAATTTTCTATTGGACACTACTATACAAGATAGTTGTTATGAGACGAGAGTGTGGACAGACTTTAGGTAGGGTTAGGGTTAGGACAGTAGTTAATTATTAGTCTACAACAGAAGAGAGATAGGAGATAGGCACATGACCTGGAAGTCATGAGCAGTCTGGAAGGACTTAGGGTCTAGAAGGATCGAGAGAAGTCTAGATTAGAGTTAGGGTTAGGGATGACGTCAAGGGACATGGGTTCCTCATAGTGTATACATGGTGTGCACATGTACAGCGGAGATTAAAGGTATGACATCAAGGGACATGTAGGAAGCATGGTGGCCTTATGGAAAACACATGTGGATGAGTATTAAGACATGAGGACAGAGCATGGACTTAAGAGTCGGTTATATAATGTTGTAGCATAGACCAGGACTTCTAGTATATATAGTGGTTAGATAGAGTAGGAGCTCCTTATTGAGTTCTCTTGTGTCAACCTGGTACAAGGTTTATTCTCATTACCAACTCTAAGATTTTGAGTCTACAACAATAGTGGTATAAAAGAAAGAAGCAATACTGTGACATGACATTATGGCTCTAATATAGAAAATAGGAAAACCAAACTTATAAAAGAAAAGAAAAATTAAAAAGAAATAGTAAATAAATATATATAATAATAGAGAACAGATGAATGAGTAATATCACTTCAACACAAATAACAATCACTTTCCAATATAGTAAAACTGTTGGTAGAGAGTTTAGAATGTGAGTGATATGATACAATTATATTGTTGTGGCAACCACTTATCACAAAGATAAATGATCACGCAAGCAGTAAATCTCTTAAGTTGGATATCAAGTGGGAAGTTCACAAGAGAACTCGACAAGGAGTCTCTGCTAAATTAGAGTCCTATATACTAAATACACCTAGTTCATGCTACAACCTCATGTCTACCTCATTTCTTACTCAAGGCCACCATGTTGTATACATGTGCTCTGACATCATCTTCTAGATCTTTCCACTATGTTCTAGGCTTATGATGTCAAATCATGTGATATATCATGTGACTGCGATGTCACTAAAAAGAAAAAGAAAAAGAAATTTAAAAGAAAAGAAATATAAAATCAAGGAAAATAGATAGAAGAAAAAGAAAAATGTTAGTGTCCAAAGCGTTCCATAACATATATTAGTGTAGTCTACATGCTGTTTACATTATTATTCTTTTACTAGAATATATTACTGACAAACAGATAACCCTAGTGCTATACTGATCACAGTCATGAGCATAAATAAGCAGAATGATCATTTATAAGCATGCAAAGAATTTGAATATCTAATATACTTGAACCATGGTCTTCTCTTTGTACAAGAAAGAGTTAAAGGGTTGTCATTCACATCTCTGAGTTCAAGGAAAGAGTATTTACTAATGTTTTATTAGACCATTACATTCTTCTTTCCTGCTAAATTCCCAAGATGTTTTGTTAGGGAAGAAAGAATGGATAGAGCATTTGGTTTCTGTCAGCAGCTTTGTGTGGTAGCTATTTGTCTGAACTGGAGCAGTCCCAGAGCTCAACACAATTTTCTGAATAAAGTGTGAAAAATATCTTGAGATCTTTGGAGAACCAGGTGATAAAATTGGAGCACAGGTGATGAATAGCGCAATGACTCACCTGTAAACAACTGTAAATGACCAGAAGTAAAAAATCCATTTATAAGAATCAGGTGATCTACTGACTGAGTAAAACACAGTCCTGAAATGAAGTCCACACCAACAATGATAGGGCTGAGAAGATCACTTCTAACACTGGGTGCATTGGCAATATGAGAAATTAGTAAAGAATATTAAAATTTATTGGAACATGTACTCAGTCCAATACTAAAATGTGTGAATGGCTGTATTTTGTACCTATTGGAACACATACTAGGTACTACTGTTAGCCTAAACGAGCTCACCTCAGCACTAAAATGTGTGAACGGCTGAGGTTCCTCACTCATCAAGAGTCCTTTTATAAATGAGACAGTAAAAAATTCATGATATAAACTACATAGTTATGACGTGCCAGTGATGAAGCTGAACTTTGTGCTATCAGATGCGGTATAAGCCAAGCATGCTCGATCGGTAATGTCTCCAAAATCGTTGTCGTAACCGACTCCATTCACGCGGCCAAGAAAATTTTCGACTATGGCTCTCATCCTTTCCAAATCCACTCGGCCGCTATACTCAGCGAATTACAGTCATTTTTCTCATCTAACAATTCCAACTCCATCGAATTCTGGGAATGCCTGAGCAAACTCAGATGGAGATTTCATCATGACGTCAACAGGGATGCAAAATCCTTCTCGGTTACTTCCTCATATCCAACCAAGTTATCTTGGGATTTTTGCAAGAAATCGGACTGCGATGAATTAAACAAGCTGTGGAAAATGACTTTCCAAGCGTTGGATGGGAAAGGCAACCATTTCCTAGACCTCTTAGACGATGACCTTAATGTTATCGAACCATCCTATGCAAGAGGTGGGCCTTGGCTCCAAGCCTTTGGCCATTCGAATTCGCTTTGCACTCGCACCACAAGAGCAATCACCAACCATGCTCCCATTGGGGAGTACAGGTTACGATTCTTCCCTAACATGGACTTCGTGTGTCCATGTAACAACTATCTGATCGAGTCGAGGAGACATATACTGCATGAGTGCCGAAGATTTAACGGGTATTGGAACCCTAGAAGAGATACGTTGAAGCATTTCATTATGTTTCTGACTTTTAATCCAAATGCTTTCGCATTCAATGTCAATTAGCTTTATCTGAACATTTTCTTCCTTTCTTCTTTTCTTCTCTATCCTTTGTACATTTCGATTAGTTCCTTTTTCTCTTTTCCTTTTCAATTTTAGTTTCATGTTAGTGTGCATCTTATGTATGTAGCTACGAAAGTAGTTGCCACGGTCTGCCTTCGCGCGCCATGTAATAAATTGTTGATTTAAAAAAAAAAAAAAAAAGACGTGCCAGTGATGATAACCTTATTCATCACCTCGTGAATTCGCGCCTCATCCAAGATAAAGATGAATTGAGGTAACTGTTCTGGCTGACCTATTTCGTTGCTTATTCCCATGCAATTTTAAGGTCTACACGAAAAATGGTTTTTTAATTCTCATACTCTATCAAGGAGTACAGAAAAGATGGAAGGACCACTAGTAGCCGGAAACCTCTCTGGAATAAGTGTCAATTTATCCGATATTGGTCGCATACGTTTCCAATCATCAGAATCAACTATTGTAAGCTCCAAGGCCTGTCGATCTCCGCCTCTACTGCTCTCTCGCTCACTGCATCTTTTACTCCCATCCTGTGATGCTGGATATCTACAACCAAATTTGCAAGCGGAAATCGCGAGCTCATTACGAAATTATTGGAGCGGAGTCTCCCGAGGACAGAACTTTTTGATGCTGATACCAATATACCTGGGAACAACAACGATGAACCCCAGACGAAAAATTTTCACTTTCGAGCTTTAATGTGATGTTTTTTTACTCTTGTTCGGAAAGTGAACTTCATAAAGAAAGTTCATTGCACTGTACTTTATAAACAAGTAGATACATGCTAGCTGTAGTATGATAGAGAGAGAGCTGCAAAAAGCTGAGAATGAGGCAGAAGCCAAGAATGACACCCAGCCGCTAGTTGTCCACACTTTCCTCCAACATATTTCGCAAAGCGATAATTGGTTGTGCCCAATATATCATGCGACCACACACCACCTATCATTACTCAAGGGTCATTAACCAACTGCGGCCTCCTGCCA
>Ga0157363_1006881_pt1 | contig 10736 bp, 12 predicted proteins | sample AttsexASBM1_FD_111477 | JGI IMG/M metagenome (GOLD analysis project Ga0157363, IMG submission 111477) | Fungus gardens microbial communities from leaf cutter ant in Ribeirão Preto, State of São Paulo, Brazil - Atta sexdens ASBM1 | ecosystem: Host-associated > Fungi > Mycelium > Unclassified ...
CTAATTTAGCGATCCAGATCTCTCTCCTGAAAAAATTGTGCTTGCGCTGTTGACAATTTAGTCACATCAGAACAATTCTCATCACACAAGTTATCACATTTATAACATTTATCGCGGCGATTATCGCAGCAGATAACAGTGAGAGGTCACGATATGTCCGATGTCTCGATGCTTGCACAGCAGCTCAGCCGAAAACGCACCCGTCGCTACACCCTCATAGGCGTGGTGGTGGTTGCGGTCATTGCTGCCATGGCGCTTGACACTAAGGTGGTGAAAATCGGTTCAGCGCAGGATGCACAAGAGCAGGGCTTCTCGCCAGATAGCTACGGTCAGAAAACCTTCCCCGGTATCCAGCAGGATGTGGAAGCTCGTGCCGTGGATGCGAAAACCCTGGCTGAGGCGTTGAAGGCCAACCAGCAAGAAGCCGTGCAGAAATATGGTGTGGGTTCGCCGTTGCCAGTGATTCCGGTGAAACTGGAAGCGGTGGTACAGCCCGGACAAATGGGCATCTTCCCGCTGAAAGTAGAGGGATTGCCTGAAGGCAGTCAGGTGCGTTTGCAAACAGGGCCTGCCATTACCGGCACTGATTTACGCGATGCTAGCGGCAAAATTCAATTCGGCGATTTTACCAACCAGATCGAGTATCAGAATGCCGGTTCGGCCATCAATCGCGCGATGAAAGCCGCCGTTCTCGACAAACTGGATCGTGATGCACTGCCGGGTAAAACCGTGCAGGTCGTTGGCGTGTTTCGTCTGTTAACCCCCACCAACTGGATGGTGACGCCCGTCAGTCTGGAGGTGAAATGAAACCGTTCAACGTTAATCCTGCCTTGTTAAAAGGCGAAGTGATCCTGGAAGCGCGCCATATCAGCAAAGTCTATGGATCGACCCATGCGCTGAAAGGCGTGAACTTCGAGATCCGCCGCGGCGAAGTCACCACGTTGTTTGGTGAAAACGGGGCGGGAAAATCCACATTAATGAAAATCTTGTCAGGCGTGATTACGCCAACATCCGGGGAAATTCTTTACAACGGCGAAGAGAAAGTTTTTCGCTCGGCAACTGAAGCGCGTGATTGCGGCATTTCGATCATCCACCAGGAGCTGAACCTCGCGCCAAACATGAACGTGCGCGACAACATCTTCATGGGGCGCGAAATCATGAAACCCGGCGGCGTGGATTTTGCCGAAGAAGCACGCATTACTGCGCACTTAATGGCGGCACTGGAAGAGGAGATCGATCCGCTAACGCCAGTAGAGAATTTGCGTCTCGGCCAGCAGCAAATTGTCGAGATTGCGCGCGCGCTCTCTGTGAACTCACAAATCCTGATCATGGATGAACCCACTTCGGCACTGAGTGCAGCAGAAGTCTCGGTACTGTTTCAGGTGATTCGTGACCTTACCAGCCAGGGCGTGGCGATTGTCTATATCTCGCATCATCTGGAGGAAGCGTTGGAGATCACCGATCGGGCGGTCGTGCTGCGTGATGGAGTGATGACCGCTTACGCCAAGCGCGATGAGATAGATCTCGAATGGATCGTGCGCAACATGGTGGGGGACCACTTTGATCTCGGTTCGCCACCGGAGGGCTATGCCTTTGGTGAGCAGGCTCTTACCGTGCAGGATTTAACGCTCAAAAGTAAAACCGGCATCCGGCTGGTGGACAATTTATCGCTGAGCGTCAAAGCCGGAGAAATCGTCTGCATCTACGGGTTAATGGGTGCCGGACGTACGGAACTGCTGGAGTGCATTGCTGGGCGGCTGCGTCAGAGCAGCGGGCACATTCTGTTGCAGGACACCGATGTCTCTGGCCTGACGATTCAGCAACGCATTCAAATCGGTCTGGCGTTGGTACCTGAAGATCGCCAGCGCGATGGACTGGTGCAAACCATGTCGGTGGGCGAAAACCTGTCACTTGCCAGCATCAGTGAGTTCGTCCGTGGTCTGGTGCTGTCACCGCGTCGCGAAAAACAGTTGGTGGCGGACAGTATCCGCAACGTCACGGTGAAAACCGCCGGCGGCGAAGCGGCAATTGGATCACTTTCAGGCGGTAATCAGCAGAAAGTGGTGATCGGCAAAATGCTGGCGACGCGTCCCAAAGTCATTCTGCTGGATGAACCCAGTCGCGGCATCGATATCGGCGCCAAAGCCGAGGTATTTCGTCTGCTGGCGGAGAACGCCAAAAAGGGGCTGGCGGTGGTCTATACCACCTCTGAAGTGGGGGAGTGCTTGAGCATCGCACACCGCATTGTGGTGATGAGTAAAGGGCGCATTAACGCCATCTTCGATTCCAGCGTGAGTAAAGAACGCATTATGGCCGCTTCAGGCGAGTCTCTGGTGGCATGACATGAAAAACGGAGCAAACGATATGACTGACAGAACGCAAACGCTGGATTCGCCGACGGTCACCACTAAGAAGAAGGCCGAGAAAAGTCTGAATCTGGCGCGGTTGCTGCTGGAAGGGCGCGCCTTTATCGCGCTGCTGGTGATTATCGCCACTTTTTCCCTGCTTTCACCTAACTATTTCACCGGTGCCAACTTCCTGACCATGGCCTCACATGTGGCCATCTTTGGCTTGCCGGCAATCGGTATGCTGCTGGTGATCCTTAATGGCGGGATTGATTTGTCCGTGGGATCAACCTTGGGCCTGGCGGGCGTCATGGCCGGTTTTATGATGCAGGGCATAAACCTTGAAGCGTTAGGCGTGGTGTTGTACCTGCCGGTGTGGGCGGTGGCGATTTTAACCCTGGTAATGGGCGCACTCGTAGGATTGGTCAACGGCGTATTGATTGCCTGGTTCCGCGTGCCGGCCTTTGTGGCGACGTTAGGCACTATGTATGTGGCGCGCGGCATCGCGTTGCTGATCACCAACGGGTTGACCTACAACAAACTCTCTGGCAGTGAAGCCTTAGGTAACACCGGCTTCGACTGGCTGGGTTTCAACCGCATCTTCAACATTCCGATTGGCGTGCTGGTACTGGGCGTAGTGGCGCTGGCTTGTGGTTTTCTGCTCAGCCGATCGGCCTTCGGTCGCTGGCTCTATGCCTCTGGCGGCAACGAGCGCGCTGCCGACCTTTCCGGCGTACCGGTGAAACGTATCAAAATCAGCGTTTATGTGCTGTCGGGCATCTGTGCCGCCATGGCGGGTCTGGTGCTCTCTTCCCAGCTGACTTCAGCCGGTCCTACGGCGGGTACCACCTATGAGCTAACGGCCATTGCTGCCGTAGTGATTGGTGGCGCGGCCTTAACCGGTGGGCGGGGTAACGTGCGTGGCACGCTGCTGGGCGCTTTTGTAATCGGTTTTCTCTCTGATGGCTTGGTGATTATCGGTGTTTCTGCCTACTGGCAGACGGTGTTCACTGGCGCCGTGATTGTGCTGGCGGTGTTGCTCAATACCTTGCAATACGGCAAGCGCGGTCGCTAACTCACGCGCGCTGTTTGGCAGCGCGCGGTTATCCGTAAAACCTGTACCCTAAATAATAACGGAGCACCTATGTTCACAAAACGTCTGTTTATTGCTGCCGCAGCGATGGCCATCACCACCTTTGCTGCACCCACTTGGGCGGATAATGGCCTGATGACCATCATCGTCAACGATCCTTCCAACCCCTATTGGCTGACGGAGGGGCAAGTGGCGCAAAAGGCCGCTGAGAAACTGGGCTACAGCGCCAAAGTCAGCGCACACAAAGGCGATACCAACACGGAAAGCCAACTCATCGATACTGCGATCACCAACAAATCTAAAGCCATTATTCTCGATCCGGCTAACGCAGACGGATCGGTGGGATCGGTTAAGAAAGCCATTGCGGCGAATATTCCGGTGTTTATCATCAATGCGGAGTTGAATCAGAGTGGACTGGCAAAAGCGCAGTTGGTCTCTAACAACGCGCAGGGCGCCGCCGTGGGTGCCATGGAATGGGTGAAACAAGTGGGCGATACCGCTAACTATGTTGAACTGGTGGGCCCCCCTTCAGACAACAATGCGGCAACCCGTGCCAACGGTTTTGATACCGTGCTTTCACAATACCCAACGCTGAAGAAGGTGGGTCAGGAAGTGGCAAACTGGGATCGTACCCAGGGCTTCAACAAAATGCAGTCACTGTTGCAGGCTAATCCCAACATTAAAGGCGTCATCAGCGGTAACGATGAGATGGCACTGGGTGCCATTGCCGCACTGAAAGAAGCCGGCAAGCTGAATCAGATCAAGGTAGGCGGTTTTGATGGTTCACCGGATGCGGTTGATGCCGTTAAAGCTGGCACCTTAGCGTATACCGTCATGCAGCCGGTGGCGCAGTTCGCGCAAAAAGCGGTTGAGCAGGCGGATACCTTCCTGAAAACCGGTAAAACCGGTGCGGCATCTGAGAAACAGCTGTTTGACTGTATTCTGATCACTAAAGAGAATGCGGGTAACTTTGTTTCTCCGTTCGTATTGAAACAGTAAGGTGTAGAGGCCGCTTTTTATGGCGGCCATGCGGCACAGGTGCGCAGAAATGCGCACCTGGTCGCGGCAACCGAGGTCGACCATTTGCAAAAAGAACGTTTCCGCGTTGTAATCATGACGAACCCGCTTTTCTGCCTCTTTTTCCCGGACGAAACATGGCGCACAACCCGCAGGACTCATCGCTCAACGTATTTATGGCCGAGCCTCTTCCGAGCGACAGCCGACAGGCGCGACAGCTCGCACGACGCCAATTGATTGCCGAAGCCGTCATGGCGGAAGGTGCCATTCGTATTGAGGACATCACCGATCGGTTTGGCATCAGCCTGATGACCGCACATCGCGATATTGATGAGATGGTCGAACGCGGACTGCTGCATAAATCTCGCGGCGTGGTTTCCGCCACCCCCACGAGCTTGGTTGAGTCGAGCGATATCTATCGTGCAACCCGCCAGCTGGAAGAGAAGCAGGCCATTGCCGAGGTTGCGGCAAGCTATCTCGAACCGGGTCAGGCGATATTTCTTGATGATTCCACCACCGTATTGCAGATGGCGCGCCTGTTACCTGCACGTGCGCCACTCACCGTTATCACCAACTCTCTGACGTTAATGAATGAACTGCGCAACGGCCGTGACATCACCCTGATGGGATTGGGCGGGCAGTTTTATCACTGGTGTAACGCCTTTATGGGCCGCATGACGCGGGAAGAGATTGCCAGCCTGCGTGCCGATGTGTTTTTTGTCAGCATGTCAGCGATCATCGACGACGCGGTGTTTCATCAATCCGCAGAAACGGTGGAAACCAAACGCGCGATGTTTGATGCTGCGCAGAAGCGCATTTTGATGATGGATAACACCAAATTTGAACGTCGTGCGCTGCATCGTTTTGCCCATCTCAGTGAATTTGACGTGGTGATCGTGAACCAGGGCACGCCGGTACCAATTTTGCGTCGCCTGCAAGATCTGGGCGTCAATGTGGTAGTGGCGCCGATGAAAGCCAGTTACCACCAGCACGAGCAACAGTAACGCTCCCCACCAAGGGGCGTAGCCTTCAGACTGCATCAACACATGTCTATTAAATTTCAATTCATTTGACAGCTTAATCTACCTACTAGTAGATTGAATTGGTTGGAACATAAAACCGTCCGTGATGACGGTTACGTTTAATACCATGCCCGACCTCTTCTGCTCGGGTGAGTGCCTTGTTTTTTTACTATGCAATGTTGAGCGAAACTATGACCAAGCCTTCTCTGTCAGCTGGCCAAAAAATAACGCGACTGGTCGTTATTGCTGGTATTCCACTCTTACTGATTGTGCTTTTTCTCTGGACGGGTGGGTGGCTTACCCCTGAGAGATTGACATCAAAGAAACTCATTACCGTATTGCAACAATCCGGCGGCGAGCATCCTGGCTATCGGCGTAATCACGCCAAAGGGGTCTGCATTAACGGCAGCTTTACTGCCAATGGGAATGCCAGCATGCTTTCAAGCGCCGCTCTGTTTGCGCCAGGTGAGACCCCAGTGGTCGGTCGTTTTGCCATTGCGGGCGGAAACCCCAACGCGCCGGACTATACGGTGCCGGTGCGCAGTATGGCATTGGCGTTTTATCAAAAGGATGGTCAGCAGTGGCGTACTGGGATGAATGCGATGCCTTTCTTCCCAGTCAGCAGCGTAGAAGGTTTCTATGACCTGCAAATCGCTACGCTGCCGGATGCCAAAACGGGTAAGCCCGATCCGGCAAAAATCCAGGCTTTTGTGCAGAAGCATCCTGAAATCAAACCCTTCTTCGGTTGGGCACAGCAATATATCCCGTCCTCCAGTTGGGCGAGCGATCGCTTCAACAGTCTTAACGCGTTTAAATTTGTCGATAAAGCGGGGGCCAGCCACGTTGTGCGTTGGAGTATGGTGCCGCATCAGGCTTACCAACCCATCAATGCCAGTGATAAAAATGACAGCAACTTCCTGCAGGACGATCTGCAACAACGCCTCGCCAAAGGGCCATTGATGTGGGATCTGATGATTACTGTGGCAAATGCGCAAGATAAGAGTGATGACGCGTCAGTGGCCTGGCCAGCAGATCGCCAGGTCATTAATGCCGGTACTTTAACCATTAACCAAACTACGCCGCAACAGCAGGGAGCCTGCAACGATATCAACTACGATCCAATGATTCTGCCCGACGGCATTGCGGCCTCCGATGACCCCATCCTCAATGCCCGTTCTTCGGCTTATGCCAAATCCTACAATGCACGCACCCGTGAACAGGCAGGAGCACACTGATGAAACAGGCTGACTATTTCCATCCTGCGTTGCGCATTATTCACTGGACGATGGCGGCAGCTATTATGGCCATGCTGTTTATTGGCGTCGGTATGGTGGCGAGCGTCTCGTCGCTGCATAGCCTGCTGGTTTCAATACACAAACCGCTGGGGGTGATGATTCTGCTGCTGGTGGTGGTGCGATTGTGGTTGCGATTTACCACAGTGAAACCTGCGCTTCCCGCGTCGCTGCCAGCCTGGCAGAAAGGGATCGCGCATCTTTCGCACTGGGCGCTGTATTTCATGATGTTGGCCCAACCCTTGATTGGCTGGGCGATGCTCTCAGCCGCAGGCTACCCGGTGAGTTTAGGTGGAAGTATTGTGCTAACGCCGATTATCCCTGTCAGTAATGACGCCTTTGCCGTGCTGCGCCCGTTACACACCTGGCTGGCGTTGGCGCTGTTCATCACGGTGATGCTCCATCTGGCTGCTGCACTGTTCCACGCATTGATCTTACGGGACGGCGTTTTTAGCAGTATGGCTGGACGGGGCAAGCGTCCTGAAGCGCCTTGACAACCCGGCTGCAGGTCAGTAGGTTCAGTGCCAATTTACTGATTTGCAGCCATTTCATTTTGCTGCCGGAGCCTTGCATGACCGTAGAACGTTCACCGAAAGCCACTGAAATCATTAATCACACCAGAACTCTGCTCACCTCTGGTGGATATAAAAGTTTCAGTTATGCGGATTTAGCTGAACGGGTGCAGATACGTAAAGCGAGTATCCATCACCATTTTCCGGCCAAAGCCGATTTAGTTCAGGCGGTGGTGGCAGAATATCGGCAGGAGGCGCGGGCAGGGATGGCGGCGACCAGCCAGCATTTCAGCAATGACCCGCTGAGCGAACTCAATGGTTATATCAACTTTTGGGCTGACTGCATCCGAGATAACACCTCGCCTTTTTGTATTTGTGTGATGCTGGCCGTTGAGTTACCGACATTGCCCGACGAGGTGGCCGCTGAAGTGACTGGGCATTTCACCGAGTTAGCCGACTGGCTCACAAGCGTGCTGCATAAAGGCGAGCAGAGTGGGGTGTTTATCCTGTGTGAAGAGGCGGAAACCGAGGCGAAATCAGTCATGGCCACTGTGCATGGCGCAATGATTGCCGCACGCGCGTTTAATAAACCCGATCTCTTTTTACACATCGTTACACCGGTCATAAACAGGCTGCGACAGAAAACCGAGCAATAAAAAAAGCCGCGCTGCGGCTTTTTTTATTTTACGACTCGACGCCGCGCGACTCTTTTATCAGCAACATGATGACTTTATCGACCAAATAAGGCGCACGGCTATTTAACTCATCATCATTGCGCAGTTGCGTGGCAATTTTTAACGCAAAGTCACGTACCGCGATGTTGTTAATCTCATAGGTAAGTTGGCTGTGCTCAACTTCTTGCTGCTGTGAATTAGGAAACTTAATCACATTCACACCGCCTCCTGTCGGGAATTTCCCCGGCTTACTGAATCATAGTTAATCTACTAGTTGGTAGGTTGCGCGTCAAGTGAACAATTCCCGGAAGATTCGACAATGGCAATGGGGGGATGCCGCGGAATGCAGGGGTTTTCACCGCTTCGCCAGTGCCGCCGTAAAATAGGAATTTTTACCTTACGCCGTCTTCAATTTCGCCATAAATTAGCGCCGACGAGCAGTGCAAGTCGCCAATGATTTGGTGTCTTAACAACAATCAAATTAAAACAATTGCATTCCATTAATTAATGGTAATGAGGATTTCGATGCTTTTAAAACGCAGCTGCAGTTTCGCTATTGTCGCATTAGTTTGTTTATCTGTTACCGCCTGCGGTATGTCACATCGCGGACGTAACACTGCAATTGGCGCGGGTGTCGGTGCCGTCGGCGGTGCAGTATTAACCGGTGGCAGCACGTTCGGTACACTGGGTGGCGCGGCGATTGGTGGTTTAATTGGTCACGAAGTAAGCCGCTAATACTTTATATTGTCGCGCAGTTTCTGCGCGACAATAAAATCCCATCAAATAAATTTAACCTTTCCCTTCGATTATATTTTCGCTAACGCACCAAAGACCTGTTTGCCTTGATGGAATGTAGCCATCACTGGTGCGACATGAGCCACCGCTTCTGCTGAGCAACTCGCTGCGACCAGCATCATGGTTGCGGGATCCTGCGTTTTGGGCCACTGCTGTTCGCCTTGGCTGTTCAGCGGCAATATCTCATTGGTGGCAATGCCGAGTGCGCGACTCAACGAATACTCATCTGGTCCACGATAGAGCTGGGAATAGACATTCGCTTTCTCCAGCATGCTGCCACTGCCAAATGGCTGCCAGTGATCGGCAATGGTATCGGTGCCTGACCACACAGGAATGCCGGCGGCACGCAGTTGCGGTAGCGGCATAATCACGCGCCCGATAGGCACGGTGGTAGCAATGCTGAACTGTAGCTCTTTCAGTTCCTCGATCATCGCATCCAGTTCTTTTCCCGACAGCGTACCTAACGCGAAAGCATGGCTAATCGTCACCTTACCTTTGAGTTGCGGGTTATCGCGCACGGTCTTCAACATATACCGTATAGCCGCGACGCCGTGTGGCTCCGTTTCATGCAGGTGAATATCGATCGGGGCGGCGAAATCGAGAGCGATGCTGAACATCGTGTCGAGTGACTTCTCCATCGCGCCATCAACGTTGGTCGGATCCAAACCGCCAACGTAGTCCGCCCCCATTTTCATGGCCTCACGCATCATTCCCTCAACATGCGCACGCAGGAGGCCATGTTGAGGGAAGGCGACAATTTTGGCGCTGAAATCCTGGCGATGATGAGCAATAGCTTGCTGCAGATGAGCCAGCCCTTGGAGCTGACTGATCGGATCAATATTGCAGTGGCTACGGGCTTCCGTGCTGCCTTTAGATTGCAGCAGGCCAATCAGCTTTTCAGCACGCCCTTCTGAGGTCGGCACCAGCTCAGGCAGAATCTGTTCCTCCTGGTGGATCATGTCGATAACGCTTTTTCGCGGCAGCGGGGCGCGCCAACCCTCACCATAGAAGGTTTTGTCGAGATGGATATGCATATCACGAGTGGCAGGAAGCAGGATATGTCCACCTGCATCCCATGCGGGAAGCGGGGAGCTAAATCCAGGGGAGTGAATGCCCGCAATACTCGCGCCATTGATCTCAATGTCATATAAACCCGTGCGGGTTGCGGTAATCACATCCTGTTGACGTATGAATCCTTCTTCGAGGCGGACATTACGCAGCAGATAGTGACTAACATTGACTTGGCTAAGGTTTTCTGGCGCACAGCTTTCAGCCGCAGAAACACGGCTCGCGAACCCGCTGCCAAGCAACGTGCCAGCAGCGGTTAACTTGAGAAAGTCGCGGCGATTGCCTGCCGATAAGAGGCTCATAACAGATGTTCTCCTTGTAGGGGGATATCCACCCTAAAGGAGCCACTGGCACGGTGCTGTGATTTTTTTCACTGATAACTATGGGGAAATTGAATGGCGCCGTTCATCCGCAGGTGAAAGGGCTTTTCGCAGTGCAAAAAATAAGCGAAAGGTAAATATTCCGATTATTACAAGTGCTTACGGCATTTAATCGGTCATTGACTATGCTTAAACAGTCTTACTTATCGACGCTAAATCCAGGAGAATTCGAATGAAAAAATTATCGATGATTGTCATTACGGTTGGTGTGCTCATGGCGGCCAGTTCACAGGCTGAAGCTAAAGGTTGTTTGAAAGGAGCCGCAGTAGGCGGAGTCGCAGGACATGTAGCGCACCATCATGGCGTAGTAGGGGCAGCGGCTGGCTGTGCCGTGGGCCATCACATGGCTAACAAAAAGCAAAAAGAAGCGGACAGCAAGCAACAACAGAATCAAAATTGAGTAGCGTCACTCACCTTGTCTAACCCTAAAAAAGGATGCGTCATTTTCTCTCCGTGTCCTTTTTTGTCATCACGTAGTTAACGTTCGCGCAATTCGTGTTGTCTATCAGGTTCACAGTTCATCCTAAGAGCCTGCAAC
>Ga0157363_1006882_pt1 | contig 10736 bp, 13 predicted proteins | sample AttsexASBM1_FD_111477 | JGI IMG/M metagenome (GOLD analysis project Ga0157363, IMG submission 111477) | Fungus gardens microbial communities from leaf cutter ant in Ribeirão Preto, State of São Paulo, Brazil - Atta sexdens ASBM1 | ecosystem: Host-associated > Fungi > Mycelium > Unclassified ...
ATTACAAGCTGCAACAGGTATAATATTGGACATCAGAACATGAATGACAACATGAACGACTTGGCCAACTATATAAACGAAGTCTAAATTCTATAAACCCAAGTCCATCGATGCATCTCGCTCTGGATCATGCCTTGCCAAGCTTCTGAATGATTGCCGCAGTATATTCGCTCGTTGAAGCCTTACCGCCCAGATCCCCAGTGATGCTTTTGCCTTCAGCGATTGTCTGCGAATATGATTTGACTAACATCCATGTATGCACTGACTACTGAACATACCGTGAGGGCAGCCTTTTCAATTTTATCTGCATGCCCAGCCAAGTTCATATGCCTAAAGAAGAGTTTTGTGTGACAATACAAGGAAGAGGGGTGACATGACTACATGCCTGAGCATCATCAAGGACGACAATAGAAGTGCAGTGGGATTAGCGAGACCCTTTCCTGCGATGGCCAAAATGGTTAGTCAAAAAAAAAGACTCCATCGAAAGTACTACTGACCTGCTATATCAGGAGCGGAACCATGGACGGCTTCAAAGATTGAAGCATCCTGATCCGATACGTAAGTATGAAAAAAGATGACCATGCATCAAACACTCTTACTCGGCCAATATTGCCGGAAGGCGTCAGTCCGAGGCCACCAATAAGTCCAGCACACATATCCGACAAGATGTCACCGTACAGATTGGGCATCACCATGACACGGTCGGAGAAAGGTCTTGGGTTGGTAACGATCTGGAAATTAATTGACCAACAAGGAGCGGAGCAAGGTGGGGGCATTTCCTTACCTGGAGGCAAACACGATCAAGAAGATCTTCGTCATATTTGACGTCGGGGAAGTCCTTTGAAACTTCGCGACAAGCGGAAAGGAACATCCCATCGGACATTTTCCTATAGATAATGAGTCTAGAAACATAGAATAGGAGGATTACACTGACATGATGTTGGCCTTGTGGACAGCGGTAACACGCTTGCGGCCGTTTGCCTGCGCGTGATGAAAGGCATATCGGGCGACGCGTTCGGACGCGTCCCATGTGATCAGTTTAATGGATTGGACGACTCCATCAATGACCTAGAGAGTAGTCTGAACGATTGTTCGTAGCCAGTGACAAAAATACATACCTCGTGCTCGATACCTGAGTATTCTCCCTCAGTATTTTCACGAATGAGGACGGTGTTGACATCATCATAGGGTGTCTTGTAGCCCCTGATGGAGATGCAAGGACGGACATTCGCAAAAAGGTTAAAGGTACGGCGAAGAGTCAAGTTGAGAGAAACGTGGCCCTTTCCAACTGCAAAGGATTGGCATGAGGATTTGTATAGATGAATAGCAATACTAACTGGGCGTAGCCAAAGGACCTGGTGAGGCAGCTGTGATAAGCCCAAGATCAAGAGCAGGATACGACAACGAACCTTTAAGCGCAACAGTGTTACGTTTGACGGACTGGATGGCTGCTTCTGGGATGACTGTCTTACCTCCTTTCAGTACAGGAGTGACACTGACTTCCTCCCACTCAATGGGAACCTAACAGCAGACAACGGAGTCAAATTATGTTCTGTGCAGTTAAAAGTGCGAGTGCTTGCCTTAGCAGCAGCATAGATATCCTTGATGGACTGGCTAATCTCCGGACCGATACCTTGATATGAAGATATTAACATCCCTTCACAAATTGAGTCTGAAAACATGCTCACCATCTCCCGGAATCAATGTGACAGTATATTTCCCCTTAACCCTCATCAAGCACATAGATCCAATAGGATGTACTCAGAAGCTTACATTAGGGCCCTTTTGTCCTGCAAAAGCAGCGGTTGGTGCAGCAGAAGCGTAACAGCGAATAGCCTGTTGAAACGTCAGCAGATATCATATGATTTATGACGGTCTACCCACCGAAGCCTGCTTCATGGAATTGTAAACGAGTCCAAGGAGAGGTCGAGAGGTCGACAACATTTTGGTAGGAGGCGTTTGGCGTTTCGCTCCGAGTTTGAACTGGACATCAATTTCTTTCCGTTGATCGTGCACGTGAGCGGAGGATCCTCCGTCGGGCCATCCTGGCACAGTCGAGACATAGTTCATTTGCAACAAAAAGCTATTCCCATTACTCTCCTAAAAACCGGGTAAAATAAATGACATTCTGCTAGATTCTACTGTTGGTTGGCGCAACATGTCCGTTCAGTAGTATCATGATACTTTTATGGAGAGTCAGCCCCGTTGGCGCGATATATTCATGACATGTTCATTATCCAATGGCATCTAAGCTTCGAACAGGACCTACCATCTGGTGCACAGGAAGGCCTTTTTTTCTTGACAATGAACACTGTTCATTCATCAGTTGCGATGGCCAATTTCTGAGTGGTCGTGATGTACTCTCGGATGCGTGGCCAAGGAACTGTAACTAATCCAGATGCAAAAGGGAGAAAAATTAACAGTGGCTAGGTGCTAAGCAAGCCGTCCAGTTGCTCGCGGTACTTCTCCATCTGTTCTGTCTCCTCGTCTTCCACGGCATTCTCTGCAGACTAGGATGAACGTCTAAGGTGCTGCATCCGCAAGAATAAACTAGGAAACTCACTAGGAGCTCAGTGTTCACAGGGCCAGCCAAACCCAATTTACCGTCCGTCAAAGTGAACAGGACCTTGTCAACCTCTGCATCAGCTTCTTCCTCTAGCTCCTCGTCCTCCTCCATATCAAGAGTATCCTCAATCATTTCTTCTAGTATTCCAGCCTACTACAATTCAGTCGTAGTTCAAACAATGTCATTCGTTCAACACACTTTTGTCATTTCCATGCTCATTTCTCTCATCGTCTGGCTGATCTGAGGCAACTTAATAAGAGAATTCGAAAGTTTCACGATCTCAGTCGATTTTTGTAGGGAGCCAGTCACTTTAGCCATCGCTGTGATAGTATCTCCATTAGCTAATTGTCCTCAAGGACCACTCATTATCTACTGACCCAATTGTTGAGCGAGCTGTGTGCTGATTGAACCAAGTCTTGCCTTGCTCACTGACAGCCTATCTTTTTGCTTATTGCTCCTGATGACTTCTTTCGCCAGCACTCGTGCAGACTTGACATCTCCTTTCGTAGCAAGCTGTTTAACAGTTGCACGAACCTTGTTGGTAGCCAAATCCAACTATAAATATGGTGTTTCAATATATATGCGGAGGGCGAAGCAGCCAGGAACTCCAACCTGCCTCATCTCCCGGTCAAGATGTCGTTGTTCTGTTCTGAGTCTCGATTGCCATGTCCGAACTCGTTCTTCCGGCGTCGGTCCATAAAGGAGTCGGTTTATAGTCTGCATACTGTGAAAAGTACTGATCTCGAGGTCAACACATTAAACAGTGTTTACGATTCCATATTGACAAACAGTGACTCGCTATTGACACCAGTCCGTCACGCGCATGCCAGCAAACGTGTGGGAGAGAGAGATTGTATATTTATAGACTAGTGTGAGGTGCAGGTCAGCACAGTGGACTGCTCGAGTTGCCCAGACGCCTGGAATAATACACTACAAATATCCTGTGGTCTAAAGCATGGTTATGTGAAAGGCGGTCCATAAATCCTGTCTGGTACGGAAGAAAGGAGCGGGATCGGGTTTGGTCTGGATGATGTTTCAAGGATGCCAGGGAGGATATGGCAGAGTGTCTCACAGGCTGTGTAAAACCGAAAGTGTTTGTAGACTATAATAAACCGTGCCCTGTTCCGCATTGGGCTGGACTAGCTAGCCATGTTAACAAGGCAAAGGTAGGAGTGGCTAGTCCGATTCCGGTTTAATCAAGGAACCTAAGTATGTGGCACATAACATACAAATCCAGGAAAATGATAATAATACAGACGGATAGTAGTTTGGACCCGCGCAGCAGAGCGGAGTTTACATATGTCTCTGAGACACCAATGAGATAAAATCCAAGTTTCCGTACCAGAAGCATTAAGGTGCCCGTTGTATTTGATTAACCAAAATCTCCCAGTAGTTCCAATCTGATCCATCCAATCCTGACAACAATCGTAGGTTCGGTACCATCGAGGAATTTGTACTGCCCAGCCAGACAGGAAATTCCCCACCCAATGACATAGCTCCAGTCGTCGCATCAACAGGGGCATTGCTGACGGCGCTACACCAGTGATCCAGTAAAGACTGTGCTGTGTTCTCTTCGTCTGCATGAGGACTGCTGGAAGCCGTAGGAGAATGTGTGCAGTCGAGCGATTGTAAACGGAAGAAAGTGGGCGACTGTGAGACATGATTGGGCACAACGAGAGCGGGAGATTGTGAACCGCAGTCCTTTGCTCCGATACTGAGCAAGGAGGGATAATTTTTCGTGGATGATATAGGCTTCTGCAGGCTCAGCAATAGTTGTGCCTGGTGTTCGGGCCTGGCAGAGTCAACAAGGGCAGACCGCTGGGCCTCATGGAGAGATTCCACTTGAGATGCCTTATTTCTCAGAAATTCTATTGTCTTTAGCTCACGTCGGGTTGTTTCGTCCATTTCATGTGCACCTTCGTGATCTTTAATAAAGCCATCAAGAATAGCATGCATTTGGTCTGAGTATTTGCCTGCTGGTTCAAGGATGCCATAGAACCCGCCAATCATTGCCGTTTGGAACTCGCGATATGCATTGCTGAGACCATCCTGAGTCTCTTCTGGGACAGAATTCTTGAATGCTTGTCGGATCTCGTAATCCTTGATGGCAGATTCGAAACATGCCACCCTTGAACGCGAATACCGCTCCGAGTTTAACCGTTTCAGAAGGTACGGTCGATGTAAGCTGATGCGTACGAACAAAATCTCGGTCAGCAGAAGAAATCTGTGGATCGGGATGAACGTGTCTGCGTCGTCAAGGCTCATGTCAGGAGTGAGCGAATAATGAGACGGCAAATTAGTGATAAACTTGAGGAGGTCATCATCGAGCGCTATCACTTCTGAATAATGACTTTTCTCCCGAAGCTGCTGAAAATGGTGGACGATGCGACCGATAATTGAAGCAAGCTGATGGCGGAGAATGACGAATGTCATTGGAGTGGGTGAAGATAGCGGAAGAGAGTCATAAGCAGGAGTCTGCGCCGAGGCATCGTCAATATTGGACGGCATTCTTGTCGAGGTATAGTCATCTTGTATTGAGTTTGGTCGACCAAGCACAAGAGCGTAAGAGCGGTCAGCGTGGTAGAGATAAGACCTGTGTTGGGCTGCGATGAGAACTGGCTTCTGATGACGCTAACGCAAATACGTGCCATATTCGCCGTCGGTACTCCACACGGGAGGGTTCCATGCCCTGCACTCAAGTTATCAAATGATGATAAAACTGAAACTGAAAAAGCTACTGACCATTGTGGTGCCATCCCTGTGTAAACCCAGTGCTTGGGCTGTCCTGACAGCAGCTCCAAGTTGGCTCCAACACTCTGTTATGCGTCGATCGAAAGTCAGAAATCTAGCACTCTAGAAAAATGAATTAGATAGCAGAGTTGATTTATACGTAACAGGACTCACCAGAAGTCGGGTGAGCACGATGTCCAGGGTGTCAGGTTGGATAGCTGCTGCTATCAGCAAGGATCGACGAGCTGACTTCCTTCTCAGTAGACCAAAAAACGACAACGGGAAGGCACTGACAAGACCAATAGTAACGCAACGACGTGATCCTACGGCTACGTACATCGCCACCGATATGCTCGGGAGAGAGTCGTGTTGAGATCGCCAGTACAACAAAGAGAAGGGGTAAGAAGCGAACGTCGTGAGGGTTGGTTGCACCAATACCATCACGGCCACGTGCATAAATCGAAGCATAAGCAGAGCGAAACTCCTTTTCTGAGACAGGATAACGGGTCCAATTTCTGGAGAAGAAAGCCAACTTTAGGCGCTAGAGTTTGCACACCAATGAATCACGCACATCGAGGTGAAGTAATAATCTATAAGGACGTCCGAAACTCCCTGGGGCGGCAACTCTCGCAAAAGTTCTGAAATTTTGTGAGGCGACACCCCACACTCTTGAACTAAAGACTTGAAGTTATCGACAGCGGAGGGCTCAAGGTCATCGTCAAGAGGAGGGATTGGATGTCCATCGGCACTTTGGGGGTCGCCGTTGGTTGCAGGGCCATCAATAGCGGCCAGACTGGGTACATGTTGCAACTCGAAGCGTTTGAACACCAAGGACAGTCTATGAGTTTCATGCTACACTCACTTGCTCGACGACAGAACTAGGGGCTACACTGCCTGAAGCACTGTTTCCATACCACTTACCGCTATGGAAATTTCCCCCACTTGGGTCCTGTTCGTCCGCGACGGAGCGGCTATCGTCTTCAGGAGGGGATTGAGAATGCAGCCGCTGTAGGTTGTGGTATGAGCCGCTGCCAGTCCAGAACTGAGGCAAGGCAGCTTCAATAATTTGCTCGAGTCGAGCAATGCGTCCGTTGAGATCGTGCTCTGCCTTCCCTGGAGTATATGCTTTGCAGAGTTCCGGGACCTTGCGAGAAACACACTAACAAGGATTGAGTTGATGGTTCCAAAGAGTCAGAAATTGGTTCTCACATGAGAGCAGGGTGTTTTACGATCGCACTGAAGCAGAAGATTAGTCCTTCGATAAAGGCGTCGAAACTGAATTCTACAGACTTTCTGCTTTCTGCGATGACATTCACCGCAAGAAAAGCTGATATGCTTCAGTAAAGATGAAACGCAGTGATGCCACCTTACTACCTTACTCTCGTCCTCTGCCTTTTACTTGACGACAAAGGATCTTCTGATTTCTTGCGTTTGACAAGAGCGGGAAGAGATTGATCCGACTCCTTTACCGTCAGCATCAACGAAGAAGAAACTAGAAGGGAAGACGCTTAAAAGTGTTCAAGCGCTTGTTGACTAGGGTTGTTGTCACAACCTGCCGGTGATCCGAGATAAGTCACTGTTTCTTGTCTTCACTCTTCATGAGTTCCGAGCCCTCATGGAAGGAGCTTACGTTGTCTCTTGAACGTCCGTACAAGGACGATCATGGTAATTCCATCCTGGTCGTCGAGGACATCACACCTGACGGCCAGTATATTCATGAAACGTAAGGTCTGGCTTGATTTGAAGCACTCCCTAGTTTCATACAGTGCATTGAAACTGTATAGGAAGGAAAACACATCTGCACGACTCGGTGCGAATTTGCGAAGGATATTTCTCGAGCGCGGCTTGGATTTCTTGGACAAGTACCCTGCGGAAACCTTGAACTCACAAGCCACACAAGCGGAATCCTCGAAATCCGAGGGGCTTCCCAAAGCAGATTCAGAGGAAGATGTTGACGATGACGAGGAGATAAACACCATGACATATGAAGACCTTCGTGATATGAGGGATCAGATAATGGGGAAACTGGCGTGAGTCTCGTCCACCGTGTGAGGTGAACTATAGGACCAACGGCACACAGTGTCTCTCTTGGCGAAATGACACACGCACAACAGGTTCTTGCTGCACTCTTGGGGACCCATGAATCTCGAGAACAGCCTTCCACGCAGTCACCACAGGCTTCATCACAGACTCAGTTGATGCCGCAAGCATCATCAGCGCCACCAAATGTCAAATTCTCCGCGACGCTTGCTACGAAGCCAGCTCCAATCGTATCAGTTCAAGCATTCAATGCTCAGTTGGCTATCGGCGGCAAAGATGAAGCCTTAAGACATGCTGCAGGTTTATTCAGGATATCAGCTGAGAGCATGGAGCGAACTAGGCTCGCTGGGGAGAAGTATTGGGTTGATGCGCTCAAGATTCGTCGTAGTAATTGGGGCTTGGTCCCTGCCCCACTGCCACCTGGTTCGGCTACTGGAAAAGGAGCTGACAAGACGTCCAAAGATTTTCTCATATCTTATGGCTTGGAAGAATGTTAGTCTGTGATCCCATTCCTTTGCCTGGGCAGTGACTAACCATAGTCTAGCCCCAATACAGTTCAGACGGCGAGCTGTCGGTAGGCTTCCCAGCTACACTCGATCCTCTCGTGATGTGATCTTTCCCCATCACAAGAAAAACCGCCTCCGCGTGAGCATTGTTACCAAAGATGAGGCGGGCATAACCCATACAACGACGAACAGTATTCCATCTGATGATGACACGGTCCTTGATGGTGTTTTGCGGTCCGCCCAGCGTGAAATCGTTGAACAAGAGATTTTTTCGATTCTTGTCCAAGAAGCCGGGAGCCTTCCAACTGCCTCTGCTAAAGTATCTGAGCGGTTTATCATTGTCGATGCTGCTCAAGGCCTTGAACTTCAGATCGAACTTGTGAGTCTTAGAGCACTGGCAGTGTCTGGATATTCATGATTATCATCCTCAGGCTGATGACGTTGATACGTCCACAGAAGCATCTCGGACTGTCGAACGTAGCGAGATTTGTAACCTCATATACCATGCTTTCCATATTCTCCTTTTACGACGGCATGCTTTATTAAAAGATGACCGCCTCAGACCTTCTGCGCAGGCATCCACATCACAACAACAAAGTGCTGCCCAAGTAAAACAAACAAAAGCTAAATACCTCATCTTACAGCCTATCATTGATCTCCTTCAGTACCAAGTCTTCCTCGACCGGGTGCGAAACGAAGTCATGCAGGTAGTGCATGCATTACAAACTGCAGGAATTCCAACAAATCTTGTAATGAACCTTGTCGGCGAGACGGGAAGAGAACTTATCAAGCTCTTGGACGCAAGACCAAACCTTACAATTGGAGGCGAGATTGTATTGCGAATTTTTAATCGGTATGATGATGAATCTGAGTATTTTGTGTGGAATTGCAGTTCTCAGTATTCTTTTTTCTTTCCCCCTTTGTCAGACATACAATCCGCTTCACTTTCGTTTCACCTTCAGCACTGGTAGCTCACCTTTCGCAGTCGACATTAAATGTCTCGTCTGTGCCTCAACTGTGTCAGTTGTTGATGGATGAAGTCGAGCGCTGTTTATTGAATCAAATTCGTGATTTAGGAGAGCATCTTTCAAAGAGTGTCGAGGGCGCTTGGTTCATTGATTTGGATCATTGTGTTGGTCGCTGGGAAGGTCATGTCTTGTGAGTACCACCTTTTTTATCTTCAGAAGTGGCTATTTTACTCAATGGGAGCAGAAATTTCCGGGTGATCTACGGTCCCAACTATGCTCTCAATTGTACAGCATACCTCTTGGAATCTCCACCAGGAAAACAGGGACAGGCTCATCTCTACCCTCCTAAGGAATACGAGGGGGCGAAATTTCTAGACTGGATTGACCGTCTTATCAAAACCGCCATTAAACAGTCGAATGCTGGTGTATGAGTTGGAGGTGAAGACAACAAGCCATGATCCATATCCACATTCACGCATGCAGGCAGTGTTTTAAAAGATAACAACTAACATTGAGAAAAGCACATCTATTCATCCTCGTCGTCCTCCTTGTCCCCCTCAAGGCCTCCAGCCTGGAATTGCTCGATCTTCTCTGCAATACGAGCCTTGCGTTGCTCGAGAGTGAGCTTGTTGACTTTATATTTGAGAGACTCGGCTTTCCAGTCCTTAGTCTTTTCTGTGGGCTTGAACACAGGGTTCTCGCGGATTGCGGCATAAGCATTGGTATAAATCTCTTCAATATCTTCAGAGCCAATACCATCAGCAAGATATGATGAAAACTGCTTCTTGAATCTAGAGGAGTTCAGCTAAATGATTTTCAGTCTTCCAAGTACGAACTACAAACCTCTCGTCATCTTCCTCTTCCAAGTTCTCCATATATTCAGCAACATGACCACCAAAAATGTATTTCCTCAGAACTTCAGCATCGAGCTGCTTAGCTTCTGGGTCGTAACCGGGAAAACGTTTGTCGTTGTGGGGAATAAAGATACCACCATCACTGGCACCCTTGAGAGCACCAAACACACGGGACCCAGTAGAGGTGCGTCTCAAACCAACATCGAGGTAAGCCTTGAAGGGACGGGGAGCACCATCCTCCTCGATAGCCTCTGTAAGGGAAAGAGTACCGTCGGGTTCGGTAATGCCCTCGTATTGGTCTGCAAGACCAAGCTTGGTGAGAGCACGGCGAGCAGCAAGAAGACCAGTAGCATAGGCTGATAGGAGATGAGTAACGTAGTTACGTTGTTCAGTAGGCATAGCGTTTACCAGCAGTCCAGTTAGTCAGCCCCCTTTTAATACCATATCGTGGCAGCTCAGCAGAGCGAGCAGAGGTGAGGATGAAGTCACCTTGAAGGCGGGCATAGACGATCTGAACGATGATGTCCTTGTTGGTGATACGAACAACGAGACGGTATTTGGGGGCGTTGCTAGGCAAGTAATGAACTCATTTGGAGGTGCTACAGAGAACCCGGTACATACTATTTGTTCTTGGCCTGTGTTACAAGGCGCTTCCGGGCATAGTCTGCAGATGAATGAGTAGGCATTCAAAGAGTTGCCACTTATTGAGCGTACAATCAGTCTTTCCCTCTCTCCTTCGGCGGTACTTGACCTGGAAACGCGAGAAGTAGGCATCGGACTTGACCTTTTTGATGAACGGCATCTGAGGTATTGAACAAAGTCAGTAAATGAGGTCATCACAACCAGAGTCCCTCCATCCACCGAAGAGACAAGAAGTTTGTGTTGAAATTTGAAACGGATGTGGGCATTTGACGCATAAAGGAGAGGGGAGCAATGAATTGAGCTGACATACCTTGAGGGAGGAGGAGGGGCAGAGCTGACGACGACAACTGGGGTCTGTAGTGGACGATGTTATCCAAATTATGTAATATTTGCACTTGAAAAGCCGACTTGACACCGCCACCATCGACTG
>Ga0157363_1006883_pt1 | contig 10736 bp, 3 predicted proteins | sample AttsexASBM1_FD_111477 | JGI IMG/M metagenome (GOLD analysis project Ga0157363, IMG submission 111477) | Fungus gardens microbial communities from leaf cutter ant in Ribeirão Preto, State of São Paulo, Brazil - Atta sexdens ASBM1 | ecosystem: Host-associated > Fungi > Mycelium > Unclassified ...
TAATTATGATTACTGTAATAATATCAAACATTTTTCTCTCAGTGTACTGAAATGACAGTAACCGAAAATGCTTCTTGTACTGATACGTTATTGCATGACCTAGAGTGAATTTTTTCCGGATAATTCGACCGATTCGTTGTCCATTTCCCGTGATTTCTCGATTGATTTCCTCCTGGCGATTCGACTACTCTACGTTCATTTCCCGCGAGTCATAGCTTTTTCTTTGAACGGGGAAAAGCTGTCACGTGTAAATTATCAACAACTCGTGTGTTTACTTAGACAATAAATAAATAAATATGAATTATTTGAGCCGAGCTGGATGTTTTTTGCTAGTAAATGTATTGATATTAAACAATATCATAATAAGAATGACAAAACAAATGTTTCAATATATAGTCATTTTCAGTGTTATAATAAGCATAAAATTATGAAAATGTTCATGAAAATTTGCAAAGATTTTTTTAGATATGCATTTTTCGTAATTTGGTCCAAATGAGTTTACATTTCAATATAGTAAATATACAGAAATGATTCCTGTGACCCCCTATTTGTGATTATAAAAATGTTGTTAGAGAATCTAAAATTTTCTGTTTATTATTATGTTAATAATTACAATTGTTTAAATTGTATTTCTTGATTTTTAGTGCTTTGTGAATATAAACATTTAGATAATGGATAAAACAAATATTTGGTGATGTATGCAGTTATTACTGTGAATATTCAAAGTTGACTGAAATTTAATTTAATTTCTCTGATTTTTTATTATCCAGAGAAATTCGAGGAAAGATCATGACCTTTTCATTCTGTAACTGTGTTTATTTCCCCTTTTTTTTCAATACAAATATGATTCTGCGTGCGTGCGACAAAGTCATTTCCGCATCATGCCATATTGCATTTCAATTAAAAATCCGTAATATATGCTAATAATATATGTTAATTACAGATTTGTTATATGTTTGTTGCAAACTCTATTTTCCTCATTTCGCCATTGTACATTAATACTTTCATTTAATCGCGAACAATCCCGGCAGAAAGATTCCATAATCCTTTATCTTATGGCTTCCTTTTGCCATATATGTTCTACCCTTAACCCTTGATGCCGTGATGCCTTTTTGTTGCGTTCTCGTTGTATAACGTGCGTCATCGATGTCGCCCGTTGTGAAGTCTCTTTTATTTTTGATATATACGCGCTCATCATCGTAACTTGCTAGCATGATTGCTATCGATATAATAAAACGATCTGATGCTTCAAATGATGAAAAGAAAGAAAATTTATGCATTTTTTATTTTACATTTCAGTAAAATATTATTTTGACTAAACAGAGAAAGAAATGACTATTTCCTTGAAATATAATGTGAGGAATTAAAGAACTTTAAAATATCTTTTTTTATATTAAGATCTTCAAGCAAAAATTGTTAAATTTAATATCTGTGAAATATAATGTGAGGAATTAAAGAACTTTAAAATATCTTTTTTTATATTGAGATCTTCGAGCAAAAATTGTTAAATTTAATATCTGTAAGTTTGAGTATTACATGTAATTAATTGCACTTGCAATAAGAGAATAAAATTAATTGATGATTATTTGGAGAATAATATTTTTAGAATAATATTTTTTCCTTTGTAATAACATTCTTTTATGTTAAAGTATTAATCTTTTATGTTAAAGTATTAATTTTCGGAGAATGTATAAACAATTTTCCAAAAATGTGAGAAGGGATGTCACTTGCACGCGTCAATTGAATGTAAAAAAAAATCACTGGATACAATACAAATATAATTTCGAGATCCGCGTTTAAAAAATCATATGTATTTTCGTTCATAGGTGTCAATGTAAAAAATACATGAAGAGATCTCGCGTACGATTATTAATTTACGAAGTATTCTTTTTTTTCTTTTGAATTGGTTACATTTTATACAATTTAGTTCGATCCAAGATATGATTTAATTGAAAGATTAACAATGACTAGCCGTCGAAATGCATTTTCAGTGATCGGCGCGAATGCTCAGCAAAACCTTGAAATATTGATTTGCTCGTTGAAGCTGATTTAATCGGCAATCCAGCATAGAGTCCTCGCCCGTTAGAGTTCATAAACAGCGATCGGCGTTGAAATGCACTTTTATTCACCGCTGGAAATGAACACTACTTTTTTTCTCGCGGTTGCATTGTGTATTACATTTTTTATATTATTGCATAGTCGAATGTAGGTCCAGTTTCATGATTCACAGTTAACTCTTAACCGAGATTCAAGTTATTCAAGTTATCTCTTTCCAATTCTAGAATTGGAAAGAAATGAGAAACATGAAATGAGAAACATTGCATCTTGGTTAACCCATTAAGAATTAGTGAGTTGCGAAACTGGGCCGTAGCGATATAACATTACCCAAGATTAAACGCTTATAAGATGAAGCATCGAATTGTAAATATGTCGCTTGTGTTTAATGTATACATTAGATAAGGATAACAAGTTAGACAATGCGTATTTTGCAAAGCGACAGGGGATTTATGATCGAGATTAATGAGACAAGATGTGGATATATGCTACATAAAATACGTCTTCATAATCACAACATGAAAATAGTAACGTTTCCTTTATGCTTCACACGCTACAAAAAAATCTCCATAAAAATTTAATTAATTTAATTTCAAAAAGAAATTATGTGCACGACAACGAAGATTATAGATATTCGACAACAACAAATATACATGAAAAACGCAGTTGCTTGAAAAAGAATTGTTTTATTAACATTGGTAACGTTCTAACCGATTTGATTTATCACTTTTACCGTGTTCAATCATCGCTTGATCAAACATTTTCAAATAACATTTTATCTACGTAATTAAAGGCTTCTAGTTAAATGGACAAATAGGCTATATTCTCCTAATTGTTAATTGTATCCGTTTGTGCACGAGATGTTCATGCATACAGGCATAGAATCGAGTAAATAACGAATGCGTGATAACTTACAATTTATGAATGTACGAATGTGGGTTTAATATAAATTTTGCGTCACGAAATATATCCGGTTGTTTGAATGATTTTCGTGCGCACTTCACAGATGGCTTGCGGATTAACTAACTCTGATTAGCGACATGATTTTATTACATCGTAGTTTCAATTACAATGTACGTAATGACGACGAGAAAGAACATCAATGAACTCTGATGACGTACATACGTGTAAAGGTTATTCTATTATTTCTTTATCAAGGCATTTAATTAATAAGAGTAATTCTCTATATATGACATTTGTAGATATAAACTAACTTATAATTTATCAGGGAATTTATATACTCAAAATATTCTTCTGATTCTTTTGAAATACAAATTACATTTGATATTAAAATATTTATTAATTTATAATTATAGTTGATCATGAGAATTTAATTAATAACGTTATTAAGTCATACCTTAATATACTGTAATATTCGACGTCGAAATATCACAATGTAATCCGTCCATACATAGAGCTTCAAGCGAGAAATTGAACTTGGAAAGATCAGGTGACTAGCGCATCTACTTGACTCTGTAAATATTTATACGCATTGTATAGTGTGTACATAGGATCGTGTGTTGCTGTTGCAGAAAATGTGTACGGTACAGATTGTACGAAGTTGTTATTGCGCGATCCGGAATAAACCTATACATTACCTACTTACAAGTTTATAATGGTTGTCCAAAATGCACGATTATAGTGAAATACTATTGTAATAAATATTTAGTAGAACAAAATTCTTGATGATTTATTTAAATCCAGCCAAATGATAATATTTTTGCGCAAATATTATTACAATATCGTAATTGTAATATTTTTTTTGATGTATTATAAATAATTTTATCAAAATTTAAAAAAAGCTTCAAAATTTTATACAATACATTACTAGCTTTGGCACAAAAAATGTCGAAGTCTTTTTAAACATAAAAATGATTCCAAAAAATATCTATAAACTCTTTTTACTTGCCAATTTTTTCCAATTACTATTTACATTCAATTCCAAAATGAATTTGTTCTACTATGCCCTGATAGGTTAAAAATAAATATATTGAAATCATGAGATTAAGGAAAAAATGGAATTTCGAACCAATATCGAATAATCAGGAGAAATCGAGAGGAACGTAAAGTACTATTAAATTCCGTTTTCCGCATGATTGGGTAAAAACTCTTTTTACAGGAATCATGATTGATGATTCTCATGAAAGAAATGTGTTTCTTTAGCATCGAGAAATCATGAAACTTAAGATAGTCTATCTTGAAGAATACAGACAGAGAGAAAGAGAGAGTGAGAGAGAGTGCGCGCGCGCGCGCGTATGCTTCAGCAATGAAATCATCATTTTGAGAAGCCAAAGTTTTGCATGAGTATTAATCGATGGCTCTTATCATCTATAGAGGCTTCGTCTTGCGTTAACGTAGATTAGGGAATCTATCATATAAGACGGAGAAAAAGGGAGAGAGAGGAGAGGGAGGGAGGGAGAAGGAGAAGGGAGAGAGAGAGAGAGAGAGAGAGAGAGAGAGAGAGAGAGACTCTTTGTGAAACCTTTCCCTAACACTTATCTCTGCTTTATTGTTCGTTCCAGACACTTCGACGCAATGGTGAATGAGCTATTAAATTTTAGAAGAGCTTAAACTTTTAATAACTGTATTTACGCGAAAGGATACTTGCGCTAATTAATGAGCCCGATGGTAACGACAGAAATGGATTACTTACACTACCACGTAATGTGACTATTAATATCGCAAAAGCTCTGCAATCGATTAAGATATTAAAATAATCGAAGAGTTCAACTGAGAAAAAGTAGAAATTAAAAAGAACTATATAAAATACACTATAAAAAGTAATGTTTTATTCTTGTCTCCATGTTTAAACATTTAAAGATATTTTAGTTTTAAACTTTTTCAATAGACACTTCAATAAACAATTCAAACACGTAGTATTTTAGTCTACTGAAAAAGCTTAAAACTAAAATATCTTTAAGTGTTTGGAAAAAATGGAGGCAAGAATAAACATTTTAATATCTTAAAATTAAACACTTCTTTTTTCAGTATATACAAAGTATATTAATATATTACACAATTAGATCTTTTTCAAAATTTATTTAGATTTATCATATGTATGGAAAAATAATTTTTCCGTATAAAATTTTATTTTTTAATATTGTTAAGTTTCTCTTGTTTTTTTCTTTTTTTTTATAACTAACTCTTTTCTCTCAAAATTGACTAAATTTACATTTTAGGATAAAATTTGTACAATTAATAATAATTATAATGTTCTTTTTACTGTGTTACTAATGATATATTAAAATTTACATCTTTGTAATTTATGGAAATAATATCTGCGTCAGTTTTATTCTACCTATTGAAAAATGGAAATTACAGAATTGTCACGAAATGCAAATATAATCCGTGACTAATTGGTCAAACCACTCATAATCTTGTTATTTTGTACGATGCTATATATAAGTATCGCGTTACGTATTAGAAATCGCATTTAATTCGTGGCACTTGGGTGACATTAAAATTATTTTGGCAAAGTTGACGACGATCACGCGAACTCTTCCTCGGGACATAAATCGTTCGTGCAATTACTGTTCCACCGAGAATTCGTGAGAGGAAAATTATATTGTCTCTACAGCTGTAATGTGTCAAATTTTGTCTCATAATACTGAATGTAATACCTATTTTAGTTTTTATTAGTACAGATCTGAAAACTCTATAAATATACTTATTTGCTTTATTATATTTAATTGATGTGTTACTTTGATTTATAAGTACATATGGTATATTATATGTTTGAATTAAGATAAATTTTACGATTTTTGCCGAGTCCAAAATTGAAAACTGATAGATTCAAAAAAGAAAATATTTCTAAACATTGAAAACATGAGGGTATTCAAATATTTACGTGGATATCATTTTTAAGAAAATGTAGCATTTAAGTCGTATGTCCATTTTAACTTAAGTATCTATTAAGTACCCTTCCCTTTTTTTTGTTAAAATAATATTAGAAAAATGAAAAATAAAGTATTTCAATATTTTTATGAGATTATACGTTTACTAACATATTAATTGTTTATTGACATGTTTATTGATATTTATAAGAGTACATAAGAACTACTTTTTCAAATAATTGGCTTATCTATTTTTTGTTTATCTATTCATAATTTTCACGTTGTTTTGTAGAAGAATTTGAATTCATAGTCTGGAATAACTTGAACAACAAACATTAAAAAAAAAATGTTACAATGATGTATTGTCAGTATACCTCTAGATTAGAGTCATATAATTGGCTCTACCTTATAAAAAGTTTCCTTTTTTTGGTTATAAACAAAAATTATGAGAAGAAAATATAAATTAAATATAACATTATAAAATATAAATGCAGAGCTACAATATAATGAACTACAGAAATTAATAATCATCTCTTGCTAGTTAGAAAGCAATTACTCACCCACGAAATATTACATCACGACTACGCCATTCTATATTTTGCTTTGCCGAATAATAACAGAATAAACAAACTGAGCAACAAATTGCAATTGAGTTAAATGAACCGCCTGCACAACTTCAATGCTATCTGTTAAATTTACTGTATAATTAACAAACAATGAGTAGGACTGTTATATTGAGTACTAGACTATATAGAATTCGGTTACTTTCCTACAGTCAATATGTCCAAAGTATAGTATAAGGATATCCTAAAGATATATTTGAGATATATGATATTCCTATGATGTATTTTGAACATTTCTGTGTGGGACTATGGATTGTATTATAAGAGCTATACTGGGCTACACTATATGCTTTATGTATAATTTTCTTTAATGGACTCTTTTATTATGCGTTGATTGATAATGTTATTTCTATATATTTCTAAGATAAATTTTTTAAATTATCGTGACATATTTTAGTTTATCCAATTTATAAGCGGTATCTATAAAACTTTCAGATATTTTTTGTTTACATTTGTAAATATAAATTGTGTGTGTGTGTGTGTGTGTGTGTGTGTGTATGTGTGTGTGTGTGTTGCCTATGATACATAATTGATTTTTTTTACTTATGCAAAATATCTATTAACGAGTTTGTCCCGTTTCTTGTTGCAGGGGCTTCGGGAAACAGGGATATCAGTGCCAAGGTAAGAAAGTCAGATAGATCATCGGTTTTACTATTTGCCCAAGGTGTCCTTGAGAAGGAAAACTAGGAACTGTTTCGCTTGTGTTTCAGTCTGTAGTTTCGTCGTTCATAAACGATGTCACGAATACGTGACCTTCACATGTCCGGGGGCCGACAAAGGAGCTGACTCAGATGTAAGTACCAATGTTATATTTAATGCCGAATACTTTTCTCTTCAGATCTTTCTTAACGCGCAGAATGTCTTGCCTTTTCTTCTTTTTGTCCCCAGCCAAGGTTTCTCTTTCACAACTTTCGATGAGTACTTTTTGAATATAGATTTCATATGAAATTTCCTATAAAAATGTAATCTTTAAAAACTTGATGAATGTAAGATGAATCATATATGAAATTTAAAAACTAATCTAATATCTATAAAACTAATCTAATATCTATAAATCATTTGTTAAATATATATATTTATGAACTATATTTTTACCATAAATTTTTTATTTTTTATTTCTTTTATTTTATTAACTTCATATATTTTTTGAAAAAATTTTTTCTTTGAGTATAATATTAAACCATCTAATAATGCTTGGTCTTTTAAGGCACAGCCGAATTTTTAATTATGAATTTTAAAAAATAATAAACTGCGGGATATCTGGTATTACCTTTTAAAAAATTTTAGTAATGTTACGATTATGTACAAGGATGCCAGAATCTAGTTGTTTCGTTGCAAGGACAAATAAAAATCGTATGTTCTTAAACATTATTACATTTAAATTTATAAAAAGTAAAGTACAATCCAGCTTCTATTGTGATAAAAACTTGTTAAAAGTTTCATAAGTATATCAGAATTTTTTCAGATTTTTATAATCCGGAATAATTAAAAAATCTGCTGTGACCTCAACAGATGTTTTTTAGACGTCTTTAAAACATTTTATGTCTCGTTTTTGAACATGCATGTTGTCTGGAACGCATTGAGTTGAAAGAAACGAAAGTTTAAATAACAAAGGTTAAATAAATAAAGTTTATTTTTAATAATATCAAAAAATCTTTCACTTATATGTTTCTTCTATTCTCCTGAGTTTATTTTTATATCTAATATTAATTTATCTTCTTACACAAAAGTTGTTTTGATTAAGTTTATATTATTGCACTATAACGATAGTCTGAGGATGAGTTAAAATATCAAAAGTATAACAAAAGTTTCTTTGTACCAGAAATAGGTCACCGAGAGTAGCTTGAGGGTTGGTCAAAAACTGGTCAAGAGAATCAAATAACTGTTTAACAGCTTTTAAAGTTTCGTGCCTCAAATAAGCACGTAGTTTATCGCAGCTCTTTGAATCTCAAAAAGTTTCATAAAAAGTGTTTCATAAAAAGGCGATACACGTTCAAGATACATTAAATATTAATATGTCATTTTAATAAAGGGAAGCTTCTAAAGAGTCTTGGTTTGATTATAAATAATATATTATATTTCCTGTGTAAAACGTCGCAGATTAAATATGACTTTTGTAAATGATAGAAAATCAAATTCGCATGACAATGTTGCTTTAAAAGCGATAGCTTAATCTTTATCTATATTAATCTATATTAATCTAACAACAAAGTTATTTATGATGTTAAAAACTTGTGATTGATAAAATTATTAATTCTCCTTGAGATTGAGATTTTGAAACTTTTTTATAATGAAATTATGATAAAATAATAAAGTATCATGTATGTAATTATTAATTATAATGTAATTATGTTATTATAACATAATTGATGTCGTGAAAAAATAGAAATGATAATTCATCGCTAAAAGAGTTACAATTTATAAAAAGAATAGCGAATAATAAAATTGAATTTTTTCTTTTATGTATTCTTTTTGTTCTCTCATTGTTTTCTTAATTTTTGACTCTATTTACAATCATAATTTTTATTAAAAAAACTATTGTAAAAAGTTAAAGTTGAATACGGACTACTCGAATTCCTTCTGTACCTATATATTATAACTCTTGAACTACATTCGAGTGACAGTAGTAAAATAAAGAAAAAAGGAATGCGCGCACGAATACATGACGGTGGAATTTTCATTACATTAGTTTGAACCACAAAAGAGAGTCAAGTTCCGCGTGTGAACGTGGGAGAATGAGGTACGTGACGGCGTTTCACAAGCTTGGCGTTCAACTGAGTGTGCGCTAATTGGCTGCACAGCCGCTAAACGCGTGTGAAACTGTCTCATCCTCGTAAGGTGTTAAAGGGTTGGGGAAGGGTGGCAGTACATATAATCAATATCGAGGTCATTTTCGAAGGCTGCGATAAATCGCACGCCGTCACCTTGTAAATGGATAATAATAACGTATACGTAGCGCGCGTCAGTAATTCGTTCAGTCAATCTGCCCATAAGAAGGTAGCCTTTATTAATCTGACGTGCATTAGAAGAAGCGAACTAATTAGGTTACAAAATCACTAGAGTAGAGTCTTTTAAAAATTGCAACGTTGCAGACATTCACAGCGTCATTGCAAGAAAAACTTGCCTTGTTAGATAATATATTTGTTAAAATAAATGTACAAGAAGATTCTCGGAATTATGATAATTAGTAGGTACATAATTAACAATTGAGATATTTATATTTTGATATATATATAGACGAGAATAGGAATAAAAAAAAGGTTATGAATTTAACAATAAAATATATTTTTAATTAGGTGATTTGCTGTAGATTTTAAATACATTTCTTTCTTTGTGACTTTTTATTTTTTTTTGTTTACTATGTTTGAATTAAAATTGCTAGTATTTATTAATGAATATTTCAGCATCTTTATTTGTTAATTAAAAAAACGATTAATTGATTACAACTTTTGTATTGGTATAAAAATTTTAGTATCAAGGGGATAAAAATTTCAAGATATAGGTATTATACGTGATACCGTTCGGTAAGCTATCTTCGAATTTCTTTACTGCTGAGATACGGAAAGCAATGTTTCTGTAAGAACAGAAATTTATCTGCACTGGATAGCCGTAGTATCCTTTTCATTCTCTTAACTAGTAAAACTTACTTAGCGTTGTTTAAAAAAACAATGAGTTAACGAGATTAGAACACCAAGAGATAAGAGGAAAGAAATAAGAAGATCCTTGGCTAGGGTAAAAAGAAAGAAATGGGAGAAACTATACCCGGGGGCTAAAAGCTTCTTCTCTCATATTTGTCTCGCACCGTGCTCACTGCCTATTGGTCTAAGCCACCGCGACCTTTTGTGCTTCATTTAACCACGCTTGTAAGTCGCGCAACGATTATCAAAACAACTAAATATATACAAGCGAATACATCGGGTAATATTGTTCTCGATGTATTCGTCTGAGAGGGCAAAATGTTTCCGACTCGAATCAATTTTCCCTCGTAAAAATAGAGTTATATCTTTTTCACCATTCAATCACTGAAGAAACCGATAAAACTTTCCCTGATAGTAAACTATATCTTTCTTCTTTGATCGAATAAATATGAGTAATGTGGGATACGTTGCAGTCCTCAGAAGTTTGACCTTAACCCCTATAGTTATTTTAACTCTACAACGCCAAAGTTTAATCGAGAACATTAATATTAGAAAAAAGTAAACTTTAAATTGTTTGTTAACATAGA
>Ga0157363_1006884_pt1 | contig 10735 bp, 15 predicted proteins | sample AttsexASBM1_FD_111477 | JGI IMG/M metagenome (GOLD analysis project Ga0157363, IMG submission 111477) | Fungus gardens microbial communities from leaf cutter ant in Ribeirão Preto, State of São Paulo, Brazil - Atta sexdens ASBM1 | ecosystem: Host-associated > Fungi > Mycelium > Unclassified ...
GTTCATCATAGAAACAGCAGTAGCCAATACGAGAGCAATGTTCATCTGGGCATATTCCAGCCCGATGCATTTGTGAGGGCCACTACCAAAGACAAGATAATTTTTCGGGCTCAAGGTAGCCGAACCCTTCTGATCCATCCACCGTTCAGGATTGAAAGCGTCTGGATCAGCATAGACTTGAGGATCATGGAGAGAGTTGTAGAACGATGGGATAACCATGCTACCAGCAGGAACGGTGTAATTCTCAGAGATTGGAAAAGCCTTTTTGCATTTGTATGGGACCTGTCGAAAAGGAATCAAGATCACCATAAAGAAAGAACTTTTCACAATCAAAATATGTACCATAGTCACAGGAGGTTTAACACGCATACTCTCCTTAACCACTGCTTGCAAGTAGACCATATCATCCATCTGATCGAGAGTGATAAGATCCTCGTAATTGCCCATGCGAATACGCTCTTGCTCTATTTTGACCTTAGCTAGAACCTCAGGATTGTCGGCAAGATGTTGGAAGCCATAGATTAGACCACTGCTCATGGCATCTTGAGAAGCAAAGAGGAACGAGAATATAACCTGGGCCATCTCATAGTCACTAAAGTCCTTCCTCCCTTTGTAACCTGGTTCGGACATGATGGAAACCCATTCATCCAACATACACTCTGGCCGGCCACCCTCTCCCATAGCAATCTTGCTCTTCTTGGCGGCGAGCTCGAGCCAGCGCATAACGAGCTTGCGAGCCTGTATAGCTTTATAGACTTTGGTGCCGGGAAGGGGGATGGGAAAATTAACAAGCTCAAGCGATTGAGTAATAAACCAATATTTGGCATTAATCTCATCTACAGCGGAGTCGGGAATGTGATAACCACAGAAAACGCGGAGTGATGTCTCCATATTCATGTGACGGGTGGTCATCATGATGGGTTTGGCAGCAGAATCCACGGTGGCCTCACTCAACCACCTGGAAATATGCTTGCGGGCGACAGTTTCCTGGAGTCCGAGGTAGATACTGGACGTGTTTCAGCTAGAGCATCAAAAAGAAAGCACAAACCTACCCCAAAGCCTTACGGGTGAAAAGCAAATTTAAAACTCTGCGGTAATCAACGTGGTCTTTCCCGGTCAAGAATACCCTAATAGCAAGTTGATTCATGAGCAGAAATACAGCCCTAGAGATCCTCACCAATTATCACTACCAATAACGAGCTTGCCGGAGTGAACCAATGCGGGCTCAGCATACGTCGGTGAGTTGAGAATCTTGCGCGAGTACTCGTTCGACGAAGCCATGACAATGAAGCTAGTAATAAATCAACGTACAGTCGCGTACCGCAACAGATGCCGGATGCGTCTTACATGTTAAAAACACTGACAGCACTCAGAGGACCCGAATCCCATTGTCTCTTGTAGTTTTCCATGGTAGGCTTAGTTGAGTCGGCGAACCGTCCAATGATAGGTATTGTCCATGCGTCACCGGGAAGATGCCGCTTTTTGTACCGCCAAACTGCCTGTTCCAATGCAAGAATGCTGCCGAGAACAGCAGCCATTGTGTAGAGCCAGCTCATGGAACTGCTCTCAACGGTAGAAGCAACTTGAGATGATGTCATATTGTAGAGAGCAGCGGTCGTGACTTTGAGCTCGACACTCATGATGCGAAATGCAAGAGGAAATATGGACTCAAAGCAAGCCAGACGCGTTCAATTTTCACAAGATGGCACCATTCATTTCTTTCTCCGAATCGGTATCGCGTGAGAATATCCTTCCATGCCGAGGGACAACGGCGCAAGAGCCCGAAATTAAGATTGTGATCCTGAGGTCCTCATTTGAGCTGCCAGGCTCCCGTTGACAGTGTGACAGATGTGACGCCGCTTGCCTGCTTATATAACCACTGTGTGTGGCCATTTGAGGTTACTTACTCGGATGAAAAATCCGAGTAAGTATCAGGCATTCACTCGAGTCAATATCACCAATCCGAAAAGGATGAGACAAGAGGTATATCTTTCAAGGTTGTCTTTGTTGAGCTCTTGTGGTCGCTCGTGCACACAGAAGAGAGCGGAATGACTCACGAAGCTATTCACATACGATCGTGCGACGCGCATGACCTGACTCTGAAGCTCCACATGCCCCTATTGACGTCATCGTCAACCATCAGTGTCTATCATGTTGAAATAGTCTGGATTACCTTGAATTTGTATCCATTTTTCCATCATGATCCCCCGAGTTGGTTGTGCTTCACGTTCGCTTGCAGTTAGGGCGGCTTCATTAAGGCAATTCCATGGGAATACAATAATTCACGACAAAGTGGGAGACAAAGTACGTGAAATGGGCCAGAAAGTAAGTATCAGATGTATATATCATTGCCTAAGTTCACAATCTTTCGTCCAGGTCAACCTTAAAATGGGTCAAGGTCTGGCTTCAGCTATCGACAAAGGAGAAAAGGCGACCTATGCAACAAAAGAGAAACTAAGTAAGAGTTTACTCCAATGTCATCCTTCTCATGTTACCTACATCTGTGTAGAAGAGGGTCAAGGCTATGTTGAAAAGAAAGCCGATGATGTGCGTGATTTTTCATGGCCTATAAAGGTTTCTTATCGATTGTTATAGGCTGCTAAAGGTACTCAGAAAGTCAAAGAGGACCTGAAACAGGAATCGAAGAAGTAGATGTACTTTGTTTTGAAAACCGGTTTCATTGTAATGTATCAGAGCGTCACGTGCATGAAATACCATGTATCGTTCGCTCATTTCGTGTCCTCGAGTGATTTCTAAAGTGATCTCTAATGCATCCCTACGGCAGTGGAGGACCACAGTTTGTAACTCGAAGTTCACTTCTTGTAGATGGTATTCTGCGAATGTGGACTATCAAGTGAAATATGCTCAGAGAATACAACAGCTAGCGGCCAAGTAAGTTCAAGTTTTACCAAAAGAACCTCTAAGGTTCACTCATATTCGTTTTTTCACTTCATCTTGTACAGGAAGGGTGTGAGTGATGAATATTTAAAAGAAAAAGCGAAACTCTGTGGAGAAGAAGAGGCTCGTCGACGCCGGGAAGAACGGGAGGCCTCTCTTGTTGCTCAGAAGCGAAGGTATCAGACTTCGCCCGATGGATCGACATCACCAAACCTGCAGTCTGGGTCGCGCAGGGATAATTCATCGGTCAAGGTACGTCAAGCTCGAGGTTAGGCCGACATCATGTCAATTTCTTCGCAGCCACTTTCTACTATTCTGAACATTTCTAGAGTGCTATCAGTCCCTCACACTCCGGGACAGATAGGAGATCTGTGGAATGCTTATCATATGTCGCGGTCGGGGGGTACCGGGCGCGGATTCCTCTGTGCATCTATTCCCCTGGACCTGTACAAGAAAATGTCGGTCATGGCAGAAAAGTATCCGACATTTGTTGTCCCCATCCGCCGGTCGACAAACACCCCTGCAGAGAGTGGTAGCGTATACGAATTCTATTATCTCCAATGGTGTTTCCATGATGTCCCACAAGCGCTTTGTGCCCACGAAGATCCCCTCGTCAAGCTTCCTTCATCTAAAGATCCAAACCCAAAAATTTCCACCGTCTTGTTCACACCGCTAGAAGAATACAAATTACGCGGTACATTCGCTATCCCGTACCTCGTGCTCACAAACTACACTGATCTCGCTTCGACGCACGGGTTAGTCCTCTTACGAGGAGAAGTCACTCCAGGAGATGGTGCAAGTGAGAACTACATGTTAAGTCAGGAGGATGCACAACAGCTGTCCATGGCGATCCAGAGGTTCTACTTATGGGGGAATGTAGAAGGCGAGGGAGCAGAGCTGCTTAGAACTTTCCATCGAAAGCCTCAGGAATTTAAGTGGGAGGATCTACTCAAGATAGTAGACTAGGTAATCACTCAGAATTGCATGAATGAAAAGTAGATGTGTCACCTATCAGCGGAATTTCACTTTCACCGGGATAAGACACCGAAGTCTTTCGTCGGAGGGGTTTCACTCGATTGACCAAAAAGTGATATCATGCGTTGGAAATCTCTGAATCCTGCTTTGACCTCGGTACTTTTTCAGTGACAATCGCTGCTGTGAACAGTGTATTGACAGTTTGTATCATGTAACGAGAACTTTGGAGTGACTATGAGCAAGGACGGGGATTCCTCGGCCATGAGCCTGCTAACAAAGCTTCAGCTTCGACAGCAAGAATAGCTTCTCCGACTTCCCCAGCCTCCTCCGGAACAAGTGCGACCATTTTTCTGTCATATTCACGGCCGAAAGCACCAATCACTTTTACAAACTCCTCGGACATGTCAACCAAACTATTTGTGGCACTCTCAACACTCACAGCCCTGACATTGTCTAACCCACATGCAATAACCTGATCAAACCACGAAAGCGGTTCCCTAGTAACGTTGACCGCAAAGCCATGGGAAGTCAATCGGTGACGAATTTGCACGCCAATGCTAGCAATCTTTGTTGTAGAGTCAAGGAAGACTCCGGTATGCTCAGAAGCAGTGGGTTGCAACCCATGGGCCTCGAAAATATGTCGTTCTATCATCTTCTGCATGCGATAGACATAGTCTCTCGCGCTCATGATGGGTGTATAACGCGAGAGATCCATCAAAGGATACCCGACAATCTGACCAGGACCGTGGTAGGTCAATTGACCACCCCGCGATGATATTACAAAGTCTGCACCCATCCGAATGAGACGCTCGTTTTCATCCTTTACGGATGCTGCAGTTTGGCGACGGCCAGCAGTGTAAACAGGGCGGTGTTCAAGCAGTAGCAATACGTCTTTATGAGTCTTCGAATGACGAAGGGCTAATTGTGTTTGGTGAATTGTTTCTTGTAGTCTGAGAGAACGAGAATATGGAAGTGGAAGGCGGAAGACATAGTAGAAAATAGGAGGCAGCATTCGAGAGAAGTCACATCATGCATGCATGGATGTTGGTCCCTGTTTATTTCTGCTTTCATAACTTGTCGCTCCCCGCGTCGTAATGGAATATACACATACAAATGGGCCATCTGCTCCCTCATAGAAACACAACTGACATTCTACTGGGGGCTGTCTAGGCCATGCTGTATGTTCACCACCTTCGCAAAAGTCCGAGACTTGTTCGGATACATCAGATCAACGGAACCGCCACAGGTTCTGCTGTACGTCTTTTGCATGGGCTCGCAATTTGTACGTAGCTAGCAGTCCAATGTGCCGCCTGTAGATCTAGCTCTATGCCAACAATGAAATAGTGGTTCTTTAAATCGGATTCAAGTTAGGCTGGAAAGCAATCTGAAGAAGCTCTGCGGAAGGAACACTATGCCGGGTCTCGAATTATGCGCAGCGCCACCTCAGCGCCACCTCATCCTGGTACGCTTGTGCCATTTCTCTAGCCCGTAGCTATAAACAGTTCAGACTTCCACTTCCAGCATCGTCGTCCTTGTATATCAAGCACATGTGTCTAATCTCGCTACCTCATTGAAGATACATTTCTGCTGGCTATCGTATAAACCAATGTCTTTGTCTTAACGGACATTTCTCAAACATTGGTTCTCCTGTAGTAGATTGTCCGTGTCTTAGCATTGTTGATTTTTTCTAATGGAATCATTACTCCCGCCTGTAGATACTGTGATTGAATGCTGTGAGATTTCCGAGATTCGGAAACTTGCCCTATTGATCGATCTTCGCGCGTTTCCGCACGACTACAAACAAATGCCTCGCTGGCCGGTTCCAGTCGCGACTTTGAAATTCGTTCCTCTGTGTTAATGCGAATGGAGGGTCTTGATCCTTGAAGACATCGATCGTTAAAGCCTCCTGATTCCTGTGAGGAATGATGAGCATGTTTTTTCTTCTTATCTGTGTCTCCATGTGTTAGGGTTTCCGTGTAACGCAATTGGTCCGATTAGCAAACATGGAACCTTCCTGACGTAATTAAACTGTATGGTTATCTCTCTCTGTTGATATGTGCCCGTCACAGAGTTGTCACAGAGGCCTGAAGCGAAGTAGCCGGATTTTCGAAATCAATCCTTATCTTTGCGTTACTCGAGAGAGTTCCGTCAATCTTCATACTTACTGGGTCATTTTACGGCATGAAGACACTCTCCGAGCAAGGTTATGATGGTCCTTGTCAACTAGTTTCGTCGATTTCATTTCAGAGACTTCGGTCGAAGTCTTTATCTATCTATCTCTACAGCGTGACGTCACGGGCGCAATGTGATCGCAACACTGAACGGAAAAATACTAAGGCACTCCGTAACAAGAATAAGCGCTTGAAATCTCTACACCGTTTCATTCGTATCTCGGGGATAGGACCGTGGGGTAACAAAGTGATAGGATTTAAAAAACCCAGACTCGTCTCTTTTCTCTTCCTCGCCTCCCCGAAACCTTGTTTCTCCTTTTCGGTCTCTACCCGTACGCGTACTATCATGTATCCCGCTCCCCTACACCGTCGTGAGTCTTCACAATAACAATAATCCACCCATCCATTAATCATGTCCAGGGGCTTTCGACGACGATGCTTTTCAGTGAGTTTCCAAGTAAGGTCGACTTCTAAATCCTCATCTGGTACAGGTACCGCAGTGGAGATCTTTCCTTCATCGTTGTCGCGGGTGCAATGGTATTTTTTATGGTGCCAGGTTTAGGTAGGTGTTCCTACTTGATTCAAAGAACAATCAAGTCACACTTTCTTCAGCGTTCCTCTACTCTGGTTTGTCTCGTCGTAAGAATGCCCGTAGGTCCCTTTTAACATCGGGAGGACCCTTTCCCTTACCCGGAGTTTATATTAGTATCCCTCATCTGGGCAGTGCTCGCAAGCAACGCAGTCGTCATTTTTCAATGGTTCTTCTGGGGCTACAGTCTCGCCTTCTCACCCTCAGCCACCAATGGTTACATCGGGAATCTCAGAAACTTCGGACTGATGAAAGTTTTCGGAGAGCCTTCTCCAGGTTCTCCCTTGATACCTTCCATCCTTTATAGTTTCTTTCAGATGGAATTCGGTTGCGTGACAGCGGGAATTTTGATGGGTGGTATTGCTGAGCGCGGTCGAGTATTGCCAGCCATGGTATTCATTTTCTGCTGGATGACACTGGTCTACTGTCCTCTGGCTTGTTGGGTTTGGGGTGTCAATGGCTGGGCATTCAAATGGGGAGTTTTGGACTTTGCGGGTGGGCTGTCGTCTATTTTTAGTTGTGACCATTTTAATCCTTGGCTGTAGGCGGAGGTCCTGTTGAGATTGGGAGCGGAGTGGCAGGCCTCGCATATTCATGGGTCTTGGGCCGACGCCAAGAAAAGGAGCTACTCAATTTTCGACCTCACAACGTTTCTCTAGTCGCTCTTGGGAGTACGTTTCTTCACCCTCAATCTCAGTGGCTTCTGATTGAACCTGTAACGTTTTCTCAGCTGCCATGCTCTGGTTCGGCTGGATCGGCTTTAATGGAGGAAGCGCGTTCGGAGCGAATCTTCGTGCAATTTTTGCGATTTGGAATTCCATGCTAGCTGCAGCCTTTGGTGGGATGGTATGGTGTCTACTTGATTTTCGCTACGAGCGTCGCTGGACAATGGTTGGTTTCTGTTCTGGTACGATCGCTGGTCTCGTCGCTGCCACTCCTTCCTCTGGCTATGTTCATCCGTGGTCCTCTGTTGTTGTCGGAGTGCTTTCTGGCGGTCTCTGTAATCTGGCCACTAAAGGTAAACATTTATGCCGTGGCCGATATAATATGACAATCTGATATCTACATCTTACTAGTTAAACATCTCGTTCGAATAGACGATGCTCTTGATCTGTTTGCTGAGCACGCCGTCGGAGGGATCGTGGGGCTCCTCCTCAATGCATTCTTCGGCGACAGAAGTATCATATCTCTTGATGGTGTTAACACAACGGTCGACGGTGGTTTCATGAATCACAACTGGGCTGCGCTATATAAGCAAGTTTGTTACATTCTTGCCACATGCGGTTACACTTTCGTGGTGACCGCCCTCATTGCTAAGGGCGTTGACATGATCCCTGGTCTCCGTCTGAGGGCAGGTCCAGTGGATGAGGCGCTTGGTATGGATGAAGTAGAGGTTGGTTCTGGATTTCATTTCATTCCTCTCCCCACTTCACTTAAATCATCTTTAGCACGGAGAATTCGCCACAGATTACATCGAGCTTCGCCGGGACTTTACTGCTGCTCCTTTCATCATGTACGGTCACGATACAAACTTCACACACAGTAATGGTCCCGTGGCTGCTGGTGATCGCCACGGACATACCGATCTTAGTGTTAATGATACTGCTAGGTCAGAAGATACACGCCAGACTGATCTTCCAACAATCAATGAGAAGAACGAGGTGATTAAACGAGCATGAATTTAGCCTCTCTCAACACTAGACAAAACCGATTGGGTCACAAACTGCAATTGCCCTCAGATATCCACCTCGAGATTTCATACCATGCCTGTCGCTTGTATATGTAGATTTTCCCTCTCTTCCTGGGTTCGATGATCTTCGCTTTGGCTCGAGGCTAGTACCTTATCAGTTGCTGTGATAATTTAATTCACCGAACATCCACATCCATAATTTTAATGGATTTCCATCATCTCCCGTTTCCATCTTTCGTTTTCATATAGATTGCTTATTTACAGTCCATTCAACAGTCCCAGCCATATACGTAGTCATCTTTGTCTTGATCTGTCATGGTAGCCTCGTTTGTACGAGTAGTGTCGTTCTCTGAATCAAGTTTAGAGCCGATGGATTCAGAGCCGGAAGTGCTCAATGCGCCACAAATATTCGTGTTAAACTCCTCGTTCAACAGGAGGTCGACAATGTTACGAGAAGAGACGGTTTCAGTCTCCATCGTGGAGATAAATCTGGAACAGGGAACATTGAACGAAAGGAAATTGATTATGTGATGAGACGTACGGCTCGAGCGAGTTGACGTAGTAGAGGCCTTTATCTAGCTTAGCAGGAGGGAATGAGGCGGCCGGGGTAAGTCTGGGATATGCATCCCACTGATGAAAATCTGTCAAACAAGGTCTTATTTCTGGCCAAAATATTGTATACTTCTTTCCTAAATACCCATCCAACTTGGCCATTAAGAACGTTAGCAAGCCATTCATCACTGACTCGTTCCTTGGAGAAAATCTTGACTATCCATTCGCCGTCACGAACAAGGCCATGGTATGTGAGTGAATTGAATTCCGGGGTCTTTCCATTGTTACGAACATTCTCAGATGTAGTAAGCATCATTTGCGGAGGCTTGGCCGAAGCATCCAAGTTGAAATATTTCGGGTTAGGATACTCCGAAGTTGTGGACACTAAAGTAACGTGGAGATGGACGTAGGGCTGTAGTGGGACTTTCTGAGAGATGGCTTGAGGGACAGTGATATTGGCTAAGTGGAAGGGAGCGGCAAGGATGACAGCAGTGTAGTCCCGTCTTTCCTGGGATGTTGTAATCGTCCAGCCTTGTGAATTTCTACTGGGGAAAATGCTGGTAACAGTGGTGTCAAGGAAGACGGAGGCACCAGATCGTTCCAAGAATTCATTGAAAATAAGACGGTTACCTCCCTTAATCCCAACGGCATGGTCAGTAGCAAGAGAAACGAGACCCCCAAACGCGTGAATAGAATCAGTGTTCTGATGACTATACTATTAGAGGCAAGTTCTACTCGAGGTGACCACAGGCTTACCTGACCATAATTAACTCTTGTAGCGCCTTCCACCAATTCAGCGATGAACCGTCTAGAGACACCTTTATGAAGTAAATATTCCATCATGGAGCTCTCGGTAAGCTCTATCCAGTCGTATGTCCCGAACAATCGGGCAGGATTGAGCCATCTGGGCGTCTTCTTCGTATATAAGCCAAGATACCGCCTAACTAACGCAGCCACGCTGTTCGGACACATATTATATGAGAAGCTTCAGAGAAGGCTATAAGCACTCACATTTCTTGAGTCCGCTTAGGAGATATGAAGCCATATCGCCATAAAAGTTTGATGTTTCCCCACCAACCCCCTTCAAACTAGACGATGGTGAGCACTGTGGAGAGAATGCATACACCACGTACCGAAAAAATCACGTTTTCGCCGTCCCATATCCCCATACCATCTACCCCCTCCCCGAAACGCGTCAGATTGAACTCGGTTGATGCTCTCCAGAGATTTTTGTTTGTTCTCACGAAAATAGAAGCACCCAGTTCTATCGCAGGGAGACTTTCATTCTCGTAAGGGTATACAATCGTGCTGCCTGCCAAGGCGGATGAGTCAGGGTACAAATTTGCGTGTTTTCACATACGGCCTCCAATGTAGTCATTTCGCTCATAGACGTCAATATCAATGTTGAGACCAAGCCTTTCCTTAGCCTTAGATATCCAGAATGCCGCAGAGCTGCCTGCTGCGCCCGCACCAACAATAGCCACACGAGGACTTTCAGGAATGTCAGGGATGGGGCTGTCAGATGCGACAACGAGTTGCTCGGAGGTCGGTGGCAGTAGTTTGCGTATGATAAACTCTGGTAAAGAGAAAATTTGAAAAGCAGTGACAGTGGGTAAGAGGAGTGCAAACTTCATGTATTTCATGGTGTGTCAGGTTGACGGCACTGTGACCCTTAAGCCTCATCCATGATTGCAGGTGCTTGCTGCTGTGGTCCAATGAAGACTTATGGTGTTACAAGTCTCATTCTGTAGTAGTATTAGTCTAAGTCTAGTTTCCAGTAAACCTCTATATTCCAATCTCAAGGATTTTGTAATATAAGACTAAGACTGATCTTATGGATTATGTAAGGATAGAAAGTAA
>Ga0157363_1006885_pt1 | contig 10734 bp, 5 predicted proteins | sample AttsexASBM1_FD_111477 | JGI IMG/M metagenome (GOLD analysis project Ga0157363, IMG submission 111477) | Fungus gardens microbial communities from leaf cutter ant in Ribeirão Preto, State of São Paulo, Brazil - Atta sexdens ASBM1 | ecosystem: Host-associated > Fungi > Mycelium > Unclassified ...
ATTAGGAAAAAAATATGAGAGAGAGAGAGAGAGAGAGAGAAAGAGAGAGAGAGAGAGAGAGAGAGAGAGAGAGAGAGAGAGAGAGAGAGATAGAAATAGATAGAAACAATGTCTGGCACTATCATTCAGAAATGAGCTATGTACAATTAAGCATCTTCTTTGTCTCGTGCTTGCCAATTAATTAACACCGTAGGCTTTACAAGTATGGACTAGTAATTGCCTGTTTCTGCTAACAATAAGAAATAGTATCCGAAAGAGTAGATATATATATATATGTATATATATATATATATATATATATATATATATATATATATATATATACTTTTCAAGTGTTTCTCTTTTTCAAAATGTCCGGAAATATACATTGTGCATGTTAAACATATGGCGCGTTAGCACTATATTAGAATTGAAAATAATATATTGTAGCAAAGCAAACACGAAATAAGATTCTTTTGAAAATTTTAAATGTAAGTAATTAAAAAATACGCAAGACAGAACTTTCTAGAATTGATGAACAGAAAGACAATAATCTCAATGAAAGATAACTAATGTATAGTATATCAAGCATGCGCTAAACATATTTCTGGACTTCCGTATACTTTAGAAAGAGAAGCATGAACATGATTTTGCTTGTATTGCCAGTTCATATTTATAGGGTCTATGATCAGAACATATTGTTTGCGCGTGAACAATCGAAGAAAAAAGATTTGACTTCGTTCTTCGATTTTTTTAATAATACGCATCTTATCCCTATTAGAAAACCATAAAGCCTTCCGTATCATATACCTTTTAAATAAAAAAATAGATTATTTATTCTTACTTCATAAGCGCGAATTGAAATATTTTTAGCTAAGGGATGACTTTCTGCTATTCAAGAGAGCGCACAGAGAAATTTTTGACTCGTGGCTGGCGGTGCATGAATCATTTATTCATTTAAAACTGTCAATGGAGAGCGTTGTATCACAAATTTAAAACGATTTTACAGTTTCACTAGCTCTCTCGATATCCGCTTCCATCGTACCATGGCGGCACGAGCTACGCCGTAACGATTAAATTTCGATCTTCCTAAAATGATGATCGATTACGGAAATTTTTTTATTATTCATTATTGTTATTCTAATTAACTAAAGGGCGAAAATAATAAAAATGCACGAAGAGTATCAGAAAAAGGAGGAGAGAAGGGGAGGGGGGAGAAGAAAGGCAGAAAGTGGAATGGAAATAAAAGGGAATTAGACAAGGGAGTAAATGAAGTCGAATGGAATCGATTGTTTTAGGGGAATGCGTTTGGCGGCGAAGTTTTGTGTTTCGCGAAAAGCTCGACGGCCATCGACGAAGAAATTGAGTTTAGGATCTCAGGGACAAGGGGGCAACACCGTGAGATTGGTTCTGTTGCCAACGTCGTACCCGTGCTCCTACTGATAAAAGTGGCTCGGCGATGATGCCTCTACGTGACAGTACCAACGCCAGCGGAGCTCCTCTTGTGCTTCCTCATCTCAGTGCTCAAATAGACCTTAGATGATGGAGGTAATCAGTCGCGCCTTGAAGTTGACGAAACGCTCGCTTGTGGCTGCCAGACGCTGCAAATTAAAGCAAATTGATCAATTTTAGTTAAATATTTAAGTATTCGCATATGATTCGACTTGACTCTGCAATCTATATTATATTATTATAGTAAATATAAAAAGTATTCTTTTATATACATATCTCTGAGTAAAGCCTACGAAGACAGATTTTAAGCAAAGTCTGCAATTCTTAATTGCAGAAAAACAACACATTGTACACAGAGTTTGTTATTATCTGATATTGTTAGCAAATTGTCAGAAATATGATGAAGCCTGCTAGGTAGACATGCTAATATTGATTGCAGAAACCGAACAAAGTTCTGCGTAATCAAAGATTGAGAGCAGAATCCGATTTGAGAAGCCTGCTCGGTTTATGCCACCAATCTACTGGCAATGCCTGTCAGCAGGCTTTGTCGACAAATCCATAGCCAAATGTGGATGGCTATGGTTTTGTAGTCAAAATGTGATCAAATTGCTAATATTTTCTATCAGGGCATATACATACATGTATACATATACATATATATATATATATATATCTTTTTAATAAACCTTATATTAGAAAGTAAATTAATTATGATATATTATTATTTATTATATATAATGATGTTCTATTCTAGTATAAACAAAAGAGCTTTGCAAAGATAACTGTTTTATGATTTCAAAAACTATAAATTTCACATTTGAATACATTTTGTATGCCTAAATACAGTAGATTGAACTCCGTTATCTATTTCATTTATATAAGTTTAAATGTTTAAAATTTCAAGTATATTATTACATCTTATAACTAGGACTCAATTATGTAATTTTTTCTCTAGAGCAGAAAAATAAAAATTTTTGTACTCTCTGTACTCTTACTATGTGAGAGTATATGTTACTATGGTGATTGTTATTTTTGAAATTTAATCGGAATATCTCCCCTAAAGTGGTTCAATATCTTAAAAAAATAACACCATATTTTTTCAGATTTTTTTTTAACAATTTTAATCCAGGCCATCAGGACACAAGTAAACGGAAAAACACTTTTTGTAAACAATATTCAGCCGACGCTCTAATTTTTAACTAATTTAAAAATTTTTTTTAATTTACTCGAAATTGAATGAATAAAAACCCATTTTCATAAATTTTGATTATAATTCGAATTAAAAATTGCCAACCTAATGAAGTGAGCAGAAAAAATCAAAATTACACAATAACAATATTGGATCGGTAATTTTTAATTTGAACCGTCAAAATTTACGCAGAAGCTTATAGCTCATTCAATTTCAAGCAAATTAAAAAAAGAATTTAAAATTAGTAATTAATAAAAATTGGAATTAGATTGGTTAATAAGAATTAGAATTAGAATTATAATTAAATTGATTAATAAGAATTATTATTAATTATAAATCAATTAATTGATTTATAAGAATTAGAGCGTCGGCCGAATTTTGTCTACAAAAATGTTTTTCTATCTATCCGTGTCGCGGTGGCACAAGTTAAAATTATTAAAAAAAAATCTGAAAAAATATGGTATTACTTTTTGAGATCTTGAACTATTTTAGGAGGTGTTCTGATTAAATTCAAAAAATTGTTAAAAATAACAATGATCCTAAGATATACATACATACATACATAAAAATTTTCATTTTTCACGTTTTCGCACTAGAAAAAAAGCTTATATATTTGATCCCTCAAAATTTTGTTACTTGAATTAGCATTGTTTTTCGAACAGGAAATTGATATACTTGATTTAAGTTATCTGAATATTAGCTTCTATTATCAGAACTAATAAGTATTAATAGAGGGGAGAGCTAGTGAGCCTCTATAGTATCTGAATAATTTAATTATCTGTCTTTTGGTATATTTGAATAAACGGAGTTCTATTGTAATATCATTTTCTATTTTCGTTTATTATCAAAATGATATATTTAATTACTATAGTTTTTAGGAAAAATAATTCTGAGAAATATACAATCTATTTTATTAGCATACAATCTATTTTATTCTCTGTTAATAAATTGTTAATTAATATTCATTTTCTAAAAATAAAATTAAAGAAATATCTGCGATAAGTACTTTTTGCTGTCATTGTATGTTCGATATTTTTAGGACAGGGCAGTATTTAAATATTTCTTAAATAATCTATTTTTTCTATACATCGTAATTTTCTAAATTTTTGCTTAAATTGCATTATTTAATGTTAATAGGAACTAAATTTATAGAGAAAACTTTAAAGCCAATTAAAAAAAAAGAGATAAAGAACTACGAGCGCTACGCATGTTTCGCGAACGTAAAATTGCTTCGTGTTACTCGCGTCTTCATGTAATTGCACAAAATCAAGATGCAAAAGAGTTTAACGAATCGAGGAATTCCGTGCTGCGTAAATCACTTTCAAACCGGATGGCGCGATGAACGTTTCTTGTGAAATAAAACATTTCACACGTTAGTACAACAGAATTTAATAATTCGCAAATTGTAGCATAATAGAACAGTTATGATCGACATGAAACGACGCAAACAAAGAATTGACATACAAAAGTTTCAATTTCCTTTCTCTTTGCGCTTTTTGCTCAACGACTCGTTGCATAGTTGACCGGCGTGAAGTTCTAATTTACATTATGCTATATTTCTCAGATATAATATAATATTATAATTTAAGTAGTATTAATTTTTTTAAGTAGTAGTAATTTTTCAATCTGCGACTGTAATACACGCAAAACCGGTATATCTGTTATCTAGAATTTCCGCAAAAGTTTTACCCATTCCCGCCATCATTAATTTATACATACATACATATATATATATATATATATATATATATATAAATATGTGTATATTATTCTTTTTACATTCTCTTTGTTGTATGTAATATTGCCGACATTGTTCAATTTCAATGCAATTTCGTTTATCTCTAGGGTTATATCTAAATGTCATTTAATCTCTTTTTTTTCTATAAACTCCTTTCATTATTTTGTATCAAAGAAAAAAACAAAGATAATTTATTGCTTAATATAATCTCCATGATCTGTATTAAGAATATTCATAATAGAATATTCATAAATATAATTAGACTTATTTAATTCAATATCTTTAAATTAATTCAAACGGAAAGTTTCTATTAAGTTAATAATATTAAAAAAATGAGGATAATTTGCATTCATTGCTTAATGTGATCTTCGTCTATTAAGATTAAAATGTTCATAAATACAATTAAACTTATTTAATTTAATGTTTTAAATTAATAAACAGAAAGTTTCTATTAAATTAAGAATATTAATAATGTGTCAGCTTAAATGAATTAATTAATATTATTTTTTCTTTTTTAAATATTTATAATATTGTTTTCTATATATATAATATTAATATAGAAAACAAATTCCGACTTCATACATCAACAATTATATTTTTGTTATTAATAAAATTAATTTCTTATTATAGATTGTTATTTTTTGTATACATAAATTATTATTATCTTCGATAGTATCTATAATTATCTACTATTAACTGATTACAAAATTCGTAAGTTGTACGGAAGTAACAAATGGCCGAGCAAGAATAAACGCCGCAGTTACGTCGATCATATGATCTAAAGTGAATCATTTTCCACGGTTCACGCAGCAATTCCGAGTGTTACGAGCGTAAAAATCATTGGTTTAAAAAATTATAGTGGATATATTGTACCGCGGAATGAATAAAAAAAATCCTTGCGTGATGATGCATGATCTAAGATAATTCAATTCCGGTTTTGTATTAATGATAGCTTAAGTAACAGTTTTTAGATTGCCATTAATATTTTATCCAATTAATAAATTATCAAATAATAAAAATAATTAAATAAATTATGTTATCAAATAATAAAAAATAATTAATAAATTATATTATATTATCGATCGATTATGTACAATATATATATTGCTCACGACTCCTCAGTGTAATTTATATTGTGTCACGATAATCGCGAAACAGATCCTGTCTTAATGATTGTAAAACGGATTTTCTCCTATCATATTACTGTTTAGATCAGTTATACGCGTAATCTTTTTAAAGATTCATTTTTAGAGAATCTTTTTTTCAAGAATAATACATAATCCATTCTCTAAAACATGAAAAGCGAAATTTGTCATTGAAGGAGAAATTTTTTTAATTTTTTATATTTCTCGCAAAGTCACATGATGACTACTCAAAAACAGATAAAATCTTGTGGACTGCATAATGTTTATTTTGTTTGCATAAAATAAAAAGTAAAGATTTTATATTTTCAGCTATCAGCTAGCAAATCGCAAAAAATTCATAGATAGCTGCAAGTTGCGCATCATTGATTTAGATCATCTATCACACACTGTCCAAAGGCTGAACACCATTCAATAAGTGCAAAATGAATAATCTCCTAGCTGGACAATGCCCATTAATTCCGTGTTTTACGGACTTAAAATTGATTAAATCACAAAGTGAAAGCGCAGTTCGCTCAGCAACATATGAAATATATTGCGAGTGATAAATGTCAATCTTTTCTCATCTTCTTTCTCTATGATGTTTGTCACTATATAAATTGATTCGGCAATCTTCCGCAATTTACAAAATGTAAATTAGATTATAAAATAAACTTTCTATATATTACTGAATTGGACAACTTTCAAAATCCACACATAACAACCCTAATATATATATATATATATATATAATTCATTTTTTTCGAAATTGTAGTTTCTATATACTTAGTGAGGTATATGTCGATATAAAAAATAAGGAAAGATAGAAGAGATTTGTGTACTTTCGCAGCTAAGTCTTGGTCGTTAAACATGAAAGATCCTTTGTGATAAATTAAATGTAGGGCAGTCGTCCACAAAGCGTAACGCAAAGCGTGCGATTTCGATAGTAACCGCGGCCAGTTGTCGCCTCTGGCGATCTTGCGTGCCAGAATCGGCTCTTGCATAAGTTGCAGCTGGTAAATGGACGCGCTATTTCATAGAGAAAGTCGCTTATATTTTTACTTTCCACCGATCCCGACGGCTTGCGTAATGGCCCAGTTTCTGAAACAACGCGACGCGACGCGTCGCGACGCGGCGCTATGCTTGTTTGACTTTCGGCCGAACACGTGACTGGCTACTGTAAAGGTTTAAATCTATATATAAACGCCAATCGGCTTATCGGAACTCTATAAAATCTCTATAGAGAGAGATTTTAATCAATAATCGCAACCAAGGTAACGTGGCCACGCAACAACACTCAACTTTAATAAAGTATTATATCATAAACTTGTAAATATTATGACAGACTAATGTTCCTTCAATTCCCGAGTTTTAAGAAGATTTTATGAATTTCATCGTGTGTGCATTTACTTATTCTTGCGGTTTCAAATTTGATATTTTACATGCCTCATTTAACATTCAAAATCTTTTATACTAATTCCAAATGGATTTTTAATACGATTCGTTATATAGCGTTGAGTACTCATACATCTTTTGTCTAATTATTATTCAATTAATGTAAGTCACTCAAAAAAATGATCTTGCAATTATTAACGATCTTGCGAAAATTATCTAACTTTCTACGAAAAATAGTGTAGATAAATTTCTAGCAAATACTGCGATATTGGATATGTATTGCATCTAATCATATAGAAGACAGAGATAGAACTTAGATTTGCTATAAATTCTATGCAATTGATACCTAATTTTTTATCAGATATAAAAACAGCTGTAATTCTAGCTGGAGCAGCAAAATATTTTTTTGCGTGGTTGCGATATTTTGATACTTCTTTATTCTTTTTTAAAACTCGCAATTTCGTGATTTGTGTCGCGTTCTTTGTCATGCGTTTCCGTCACCGTTTTAATTAATCTCGTAATTTTATATAAGAAATCATGATGTAAATTTCACTTGGCAAATCCGTTGAAGAAACGAATCCGTTTGCGAGTAATAATTATCGCGTGTCGACAAATGCAGTCACTTGCGACGACAGATTGGATTACTTATTGTGGAATCGCAATCAGAATTACGTCACGTACAGTGTTATAAGTTTTTCGTTTATTTGAATTATTTATTTGATTTATAGTACAAGATTCGCAAATTTCACGCAGTGAACCGTGAACGCCGTGATCCTAATAAGAAAAAAAGATTTCTATCCTTTTCCTCGTTCCAATGTTGAAATTAATTTTCTCGTAGATAATGAAATAGAGATATGAACAACTTATGTGCGTCAGAAACTACGCAATCATTTGTGCTATTGTGCACACATATATCATATCAGAGTTGATTTTTTCAGTTTCTAAATTAATTATACCTGCAATTTCTAAATAAATTATAATTACAGTTAGATTTATTTCTGACACAATTGTCTAACGATATTATGTACAATTTAACTTCTACTTATTAATTGCTCTTCGACACAGTTGTTCAATATTTCGTCATAGACGCGGTTTACCTTTGCGTGGTCTAAGAGTCATTAAAATTTTGAAATCTATAATCGACATCCGGTATAATGAATATAAATCCTATTATGTTGTCTGCTTATGTCTGCAGTATGTAGCTAATTGACGCAGATATCTTTCAAAATATGTTATTAAATAATAACATATTGTATGATCACATTGTTAGCACTATGATCACATTGTGAGCTCTGTAACAGCAATTGATTATTTATCACCAATTATCCCTTCTCTTTTAGGAATCGACTAGTATACATTCATGTCGAAAATAGCGCTTATAAAGTTTGTAGATAATTATACCTCCACAATCGCACAATAATTATTGTGTCATTGAATTAATTTATTTACTTCAGACACTCACAAGGAATGTTCTACAATTATAAAAAATTATAATCTTATAATATTATAATTATATAACAAGAAAAATATCAATAACACATCAATCAAAGCAATAACGCGTTCGCATTTAGATCTGCGAGGTAAGATTCAAATTGCCGAAGTTACATGAAAAGAATAATTTTGCTACAATATCTAAAAATTTAAGTAGATATAGATTTGAAAATAATTTTATTGGGCCATCTAAATAATTATATTGAACGTGATCGGCTTGCTAGAATGTTAAAACTTTTTTATCATCATACTTATCATAAAAAATCAAATCATTTTACAGCCTACGTAATTAGTTTGATGATTTAATATAATTATTTTTAGATCTATATCTAATTAAATTAAAGTTGAAATTTGCCAAGATTTGTATGCACTTAAAATTGTCAGATATTTTACTAAAATCGATTTTTTCGTATAGAGTTTAAATAAACGCAAAATTCTTATGTTAAAAAAAGTTAAAATTAGTGAAAGTTTCTATACTCACGAGTATGAGATCCTGAATGAGATTCGAGAGTCCTCGATTAGCGATGACGAAGAACCTGGTGACTGGGCCGGGTACGGCTTCGTGTTCATCCGACTTTCCTTGGGTGTCCGAAGAGGGAGAGCCACTCAGCTGGTTACTTCCGCTTCCGGCCACCAGCTGGAAACATTACAGAGATCTATTAGTGTTAGTTGGAGCAATTAGAAGGGCGCCCCGCCGTTTACGTTCCCGAATGGGTTTCGGCATGCGCGGCGAAGAAGTGAGTACAAAACATACAGGAATTATAATATTTTGTTTGTTTGTTTGTTTGTTAGGGTAATAAAATTGCGGTGTGTATTGCAGCTCCACGTCCAATTCCAGCGCTCCCGACACTACGGTGCTCTCACATCCTTATTCCTACTTGCGGCTATAACATACGAACCATCGATCTTGCTGCTACGATCCTTACGTGCGCTCCTTCGGCTCGTAATACTCGAAGTTTTGTTTGCAAGGTGTCCATATGTTTTTTTTCAATTTGAAAATTATTTGAAATTATTCTTGAACGAAAGCCGATTCTGCGAAATGATCGTGGATCGACATCTGGCTAAGGATTTCTATATGGACACCCTGCACGTGCACCATAAAAAGGTGAAATCGCTAAGTACCCAATAGTGACAACAGGATAAACCATGTGCCACGACTAACTCTCAATAATACGCTTCGTATCTAGTAATTCGCAATATAACATAATAAGAATAATATTAAATTTGGTGTTCAGGCGAATTCTTTCCATACATCATACTTTATCCGAGAGACGTTCTGGGAACATCCTGAGGACATTCAGAGGATATAGGACTATCCTGTGGATGTTTTTGATTGAGAGATGTCTCTTGATCTATGATGTATGAATCTAGTTACGAACGCGTCGAGTTTGTACATGGACTAAATTTACAATAAATCGTGGACTAAATTTACAATAAGTATCTACGAGATGCTCTGTCTGGCAGACAAACCGGTTCCGTCGCGATGAGAAATCCCAGCTTTTTAATGATCATTAAACATTCACTCTTCATCCAAAGGATCTGCGCGAATATTATTCAAATATATCAAATTATTTCTTGCGACCGATTCATCTGCTGCGACAAAACTGCGTGCATTTACTCGAGTGCATCCAAAATAAATGGAACTAGATACAACTACGGACCGCTAGATATATACGGTGCAGTGGACGAGTACGAAGATCACAACAACGAGAGAATCGGCATTGATCAATGGCGGCCGCCATATCCAGAGTGAATCGGCCTCTCCATCAGCCGGTCAGTACGCCAGATTTAAAAAGTCGGTGGTTGTCAGCGTTGCGTCGGGACCGTTGGCCGAGTGGAACAAGATGGGATTTGGAATGAAATGAAATGGACAAAATTATCCGATAAATATTCTAGAGTTGAAGAAAACACAATTAAGTAACTATTAAGGGCATATAAATAATTAAAGGTATAAGAATTTATGCGTTATAATTGATCATGTACTTTTCAGCAAAACTTCTTACACTATTCACTCTTTCTTCATTGGAGAGAAAAACAGAAAAGATGAACGACACAAAAAGTTCAACTGAAAAATATACTTTATATTTGTGATTGTGAAATTTTTTAAAAATTTACACAGCGACTTCATCACTCGGTGCAAATTGCATTTTTAATAAAACTAAGATGTCGATTAAATAGAGAAGTCTAAAATACACCAATGTCCTTTTTTATATTCATTGTCAGATATTTGTGTATACTAAAAAATGCCTCTATTAGTAATTAAAACTTAACATTTTTAATACAAATCGAATATTGTGTAAATATATTACTCATTTTAATCAACTATGCACTGAAAAAAATTTTGATCATTTTTGGTCCAATGAATGATC
>Ga0157363_1006886_pt1 | contig 10730 bp, 6 predicted proteins | sample AttsexASBM1_FD_111477 | JGI IMG/M metagenome (GOLD analysis project Ga0157363, IMG submission 111477) | Fungus gardens microbial communities from leaf cutter ant in Ribeirão Preto, State of São Paulo, Brazil - Atta sexdens ASBM1 | ecosystem: Host-associated > Fungi > Mycelium > Unclassified ...
TAATATCGATAAGTAGATATGTTAAAATTACAATTCTGCACGTGTACGAAATCAGACCTGTGTATTCTCCGTTCTTAGGACACTACCCAAGATAAGAAAAAGGTGCTTAATAAATTCGCGCGATTTCGTAGAACGCGAATCGGGACTGAGAGAGTACTCACCGTGCGTTGACGGAGGTAGGATTTCCGACGTCGTCCATGGACGGTTTCCTAGAATGAAACCACGAGTGAAATTCGTTACTGTTCATTCGTAGCTGCATAAACGCAGGATGGTTATACGTAGTCGTGTATATATGGTTTGCCGATTGCCACATTTCGTGTATTTCATTAGCAGATTTCTTTTTTTCTCTTCTCGACTGACGTCTGTATAGAAGGAACAGAATAAATAATTTTTATATCACGGAAAAACTGAACTTGTATCTTTCGCGCTGCTATGAATCATCTCTACTTTTTCCGCGATTATTGCACAGTTTTTAAGATCACAGTTGTTACATTTTTTTTTCTCTGTATACGTATTTTTTTAAGTATCTATAAATCGGTAATTGAGCGAGCCTCTTCCGAACGCAACGCAGTAAAACGTTTTGCATACATAACACAACACGTTGTCGGTCACAAATTACGATAAGTATTACAAATTTTTCGACGTTCGGCGCGATCGCGATTAGAAATGCGAGTGGAAGAACAAGTATTTCTGTACTCGTGTACGCAATTGTTTGCAAAACAACTTTGGTATGAAAACGATCGTATCGAAAGTATGGCAAAGGAACATCCGCGCGACGAACGGTCTTGAGAACGTGTGTGCGTAAGTGTCATCGGCGCGTGTAGCCCTCGTGCTCTTCGAGGGTTCCACCCCCATCATCCCCAAAACGTCATCCCCACCAGCCGGTGATCTTTGCTGCGCGTGCCTTTTCTTGCCAATGTAATGCAACGCGCTGTGCAGGAAGGCGAGAGGATTATAACAAACCTTTCTACCATTTATGTGGAGAAATGATATTATTTGCACGATGACGAAAAATAGTGCAGTTGATAAAGAAAGTGAGCAGACATCACACTTCAAATAGATTATACGTTATCAGTTAGTCGTATCAAATTCATTAAAAACACTTATCGGCAAGCACTGAAGAGAATCTGAATTTTTATTGGAAACTAATAATTACAAGTGGACTCTCACATTCTAAATAACAAATACAAATAAATAAAAGTAGGCTAATGTGAGTCAGCACAGATAAGTCAGCGCAAATTGTTTAAATAATTTAATACTATGTAGTTGAAATGATGTCTTTTTTATATCAACTATAATATACAATAATTAAATTATTTCATAATAATTTGTGCCGCTTATCTGCGCTGACTCTCATTGTAACCTGTACTTTTATTTATTACATAAAGTGGAAAGCTGTAGAATAAATATATTTGTATGAGAATAAGACTCAAATCTCCGCTCCAGCGTGACAATGTTAAAATCTCTGACAACCGAGATTTTAACATTGTCAGCCTGAAGCGGAACGCATCAGTGCTCTGTCTTCATTTGACCGTGAGATCTGGAACCCTGCGACGTCAATAAAACGCCGTATCTCCGCGGTAGCTTGTGTATCTATTTTCACGCCGCAACCTTATCCCTTAGCCGACCCTAAGCGTGGAAGGGATCATCGATTAAAGCCTAATGGGATTATACCCTTACGACGGATCGATGCTGTCTCCATTTTGCGTGAATAAAAAAGAATTTAAATAGTCAGTTGTAAAAAATTTGAATTTCACGCGATAAAGTGCTTCTTATGTCGCATCTTGCTTCAAAGCTGCAATGACATGGCAAAAGTATGCTAAGCGAGCACAGATGATATCATCATTAGTCCTTTATTAGTCAATATTAATTACTTTTTATTAGTATTTATACGCAGTTTATAGAACTAGATAGAACTAGATATATAAAGTTACATATCGAAGTGTTATTTAAGCTCCAACTGAGTCTAGAAAGGCCTTGTCATTACTTTTAGTTGTATTCACATGTTGTTTATTGTTATTTATTAACATTGTTATTATATTGTGCTAAAATTGTGCTAGCTGTTAAATTCATAATGTCGAATTGACTCAATTGAAGTTAATTTTTAATTTAACTAAAACAATGGAATTAAATAATTAAAATCAAGAAAATGTATTAAATTTTGATTAAAATTTATTTACCAAATGCATACGTTAATATGGACGTTGTTTACTTTGGAACTAACTACAGAAATGTATCAAGTTAAAAATAACCATGTGTTATTTAAGTCAAAGGATTGAATTACTATTCCTTTGATATCTAACATTGAAGCGTTTACACGAATGGCGACGCAATGAGACGAACGAAGATGATTTTCGCCGCTCCGGAGGTCAAGAGCGGATTTAACCGGAGGAGGTAGCAGGAAGACACGCTTCCGAGTTTTGCTTATCGATTCAAATCGCGTTCCTCGCGTATGAATGAACGAACGAGTGGGCGAGTCGAGCCACCGGTTGAATGGGGAGAGCCCCACGGGTGACCACAAAGTACACGCGTGCGTACCGACGGTCGTTCACGTTCTCTGCTCTTCGCACACCTTTTCTCTATTCCTTCCTTGTAGCTTAGTTCTACGGATTCGTTTGAGACCATGGATAGATCTAATTTTCTCCATGTATCCTATTTGTCGTGACATTAATTGCTTGCCATTTAAGCATCAAATTCAGGTAATTCTCGTTTATAACTCATTGTCAGTTGATATGCAGATTCCTTTAATGACAAGTGAGAGTTAACTGAGTTTTAAAAATTAAAAGTGAGATAGGTTATAAACTTGTTATGCAATAACTTTGTCACCAAAGTAAGCAAGTAGCGACGTTATTATTTGAATATACATAAGTTTAGACTCAATATATCATTTGTGTGTAACCAGAGAAAGGTTTCTTCGGTTCAAAGAATTTTTTTCTTGTTATGCGATCAAAGAAAAAAATGTCTTTGAACATAATTTCTTGAATTTCTCAAATAAATTTGCCTTTAATAAATTTAATTAAAAAAAAATAATGTTTAAATGAAAGAAACGAAAGAAATTTTTTTTTCTTTAACCATATGAAGCGTATAGCAAAGAAACATTTCTTTGAATCGAAGAAACCTTTCTCTGACTGTGAAAATGGAAAGCAACTATTCATTCAGAGAAAAGATTGCTTCGATTTAAAGAAATTTTCTTTGCTATACGGCTAAAGAAAAAATTTCTTTCATTTCTTTGATTTAAACATTACTTTTTTAAATCAAATAAATAAATCAAATAATGTTTAAATTAAAGAAATGTTTTCTTTAACCGTAGCAAAGAAAATTTCCTTAAAACGAACGCAACCTTTTCTCTGGCTGTTATCACGATAGGTTTCGACGATTATTACAGTTCTCCTTCTACAGTTTCATCAATGATTTTTGACACCAGAGAGCTTATCTTCTACCGTCCCGTATACGGATTAACCGGTGCACTAGGTGATGTAATTTGATGTATCGGACGCGTAGCTAGGTATGCAGCGCGACTAACTCGGAGCGTTTTGTATCGGTGGCGCTAAAAATGCGTGGCGAATCGACAGGAAGGATGATCCTGACTAGGCAATTTCGAGGCAGATCCGTTTTCTACGATCTTAATAGGTATCGGATCCGCTCAAAGCATTCCGTCGTGCGATGTATACGTCTAAGGTACTCGATCGCAGTCCACCCGATCGCCAGTAGTAAATCCGTCGTTGTTTTTCACACGTTGGTTTTAGCCGCGGCATTAGAATCACGGACCATCTCGCGCATCTCGCTTGTTTTTCGGTCACTGTCGCGCCGTGATTCCAAAGTTCGCGCGCGCACCGCGTGCTATTAAACGACGCTTGGATTTTTGTCGGGCTGTCCGCCGCATTGTGCGCAATTATACACGCTTTTTGTCAGCTAAGCCGGTGTAAAATGCGGTTTTCCGAAAATGGCAGTGGAACGAAGACTGGTCTCTACGAGGTGACGTACGGGATAGTATCGTTTAATTTGGCATAAAACATCAGCCTCGTCTACTTGGAGCGCGTTTGTCTCGTTCGCTACTTCATCCTTCTTCCCTGAGCTTCTTTCTCGTCGTCATCGTCGTCGTCGTCGTCGTCGTCGTCGTCGTCGTCGTCGTCGTCGTCGTCGTCGTCGTCGTCGTCGTCGTCCTTTCGCGACAGATTCTGCGAACGTTAGTCTTCATCCGTATACACCTTGTTTCAACGTTTCAACGCCTTAATCTTTCTCTCGTTGTTTCTCTCTCGCAAACGGGAAATTATTTTCAAGGTTTATTCAAGGCGCTGAAATGAAATAAAGAAAATTTTTCGTAATCGTAGATACTGATCTCTCCAAACGGGAAATCGAGCGAGGATTCAGTAAGAAACGTTTTTGCGTAAGATAGGACTTGTCCGTATAACTGCGAGAGGACTAAACGCGTCGACATTTTCTGGCTGATCGAGTTACCGCTTAAGGCGATGCAAAATGTGGTTTTACTTTTTGTGCTTTGGTTTAATAGTGCGCTACGCTATTACAACTATCCGGACAAGCGTAACAATACCGTCTTTCTTTCATATTCTCGTTAACGGCTATCTCGATCGGGCGAATTAAGAAAAAATGAATTTCGCGAGGAAGGTGCAATTTGGTTCGCGTATATGGACGAATGTCCCGGTCGACAGTGACGAGATGGAATAGCGAGAGAGCGAGGGAGCGAAGAATAGCGGGCAGAAGCGGCGCAGCGGTGACGAGCGGAGAAGAAGGAAAAGGGCTGAGGGGCATGAAGGGAGATATCTCTGGAGAAGGGACGAGTAAGGGGTATGGAAGGCGATCGGGCGACCGGTCCTCTGGACAGACGGACGGAAAGACAGACAGGAGACTGGAGACCGCTCATTACGGGCGGCGCATGCGCGAGGAATGCGGCGGCTCTGGTCTCTTCGATACAATAAATATAGGATCGGAGATCGCGGCGGGTGAGCGAACGCGGGAATCGGGATGAGACGCGCGGCAGTGAGAGAAGAGGCGGGAGTGGAGGAGAGGAGAGGAGTGGAGAGGAGAGGAGAGGAGAGGCCGGCTCCGCGCTCCACGCGGCTGGGTCTGGGTCTGGGCTGTGGAAGAGCGGAGGGTAAACCCCGATGAACGGGGGCCCGGGGACCGACAACAATGCCCGACAACGTAGTAACGACATCCAGTTAAATCGCGGTGGTCGACAAAAAAATACGTGCGGCCGCGATTCTTTAAGGGCTCGGTGAACTCGCAACCGCGCGTTCGTCGTCGTATCTCTGTCGACGTTTACCATCGTCGTGAGGCGCGAGCGCGAATTCGAGCGGACAACACGCGCGACAACGCAACGCGTCGACGGACGAAACAGACTTCTCGTCGTGTTTCTTTCGCCCACGATTTCCATCGACAAGATCGTTCGGCGATTATACGATATCTCGTCCTCTCATCGTATTTATGAATTTATAATTAGAAATCTTGAACGATCGGCTCTACAATAACGATTGTAGAACTAATCGTAAATCGCATGCACGATAATTCCTCAACCGTGTGTACAATGAAAATTGGAAGAAAAGATCATCAGATAATCTTGCGTTGGCGATTATGAGTAATATAATTAACATTTCGGTCTCTTAACGGCGCTATTAGCAGGAACGAAAACAGGCGCATTACAGCTTAAAAGCCCGCGATGGATTCTCGGAGGATGGGGCACCCGGTTTAAAATTGTAGGGAACCGACAAGGTAGATGTACCCACGATATAAATGCTGATCAATCAAGGTGAACGGAGCATTTAATCGATACTTCAATAATTATCAACCTGTTTCGGACGAGTTTCGCAGATAACCCTTATGCATCTTTTTATCCTACTGCTCCTTTTCTCATTGATCAATCGCCTCTGCTTAATAATCACTTTGAATATAATTTATATGTATAAAACGCTAAAGCGATACGCTTTCGCAATCGTCGCGTCTCGTCGCCTCGCGTCGCGTCGCGTCGCGTCGCGTGCTATTTCATATAATTTTCTCCAATATTTTACTCGGTTCACCAACGTTTATTTATCGTCGAGATATATTTTCCGCGATATCTTTAATGACGTATAAAGTGTTGGAGATGTCTCTCCATTAATTTCAGCTCTGTTCAAATATCGCGCCGTGAAATTTTTCATGCAGAACTACAACGAGTGACAGCTCGAAGATTCGCGAGTGACAGAGAAATATATACAGGCATGCGGGAGTAAACCGATAACGATCCGAGCGTCATTAATCGCGTTCCATTGTTTGCAATTAGCGTGAAATCGCTCGCGGTTAATTATAGCGATTTCGAGTCGTGCGTTAGATCCGCGTCGCCATCATTAATTATATTTTCCTACGCGCCACGTGATTATGCATAATGGAAATCCGTTCGCGGATGTGCGTTTTCCTTTTTTTGAATAAACACGGATCGTCGTAAACATCACCGTAAAGCTTACGTCGATATTTTTTTTTAACATTCGTCGATTTTTTTATTCGTGCATCTTTTATACAGGGTGAGCCGAAATTCACGAATTCACGAAGTACAGAACATGATACCTTATGCTAAAAGAAACAATTTTTTTCCTTTTGCAAATGTTTGTTTTAGCATAAAGTATACTCTGTACTCCGAATTCGTGAATTCTGGATCACCCAGTATAAAATCTCGAGGGGGGCACTTTTAGAACAGCTAAATTCTTCCTGACGTGGAAGAACTCGCAAAATCTAGCTGATGTCCAACAGACGTGTAAATGTAGCAACGGGAAGATGCATCATTCGGACGTGTTTGCCGTTTTCATACGTCCTGTGTAGAGACTCTATAACGAAGTCTAGCCACAAGTGATCAAAATCTCATGAGAGAGAGAAAAATATATATAATTTCTATATATATACTATCTCTCACTCTCGCTTATACCATTTCACTCTATATAATTTTAATTAAGATTATATAGAATGAAGCAGTATAAGTTAGAATGAGAGAGTATATACCCAGACATCACAAAAAGAATTCTTTTTGTATCTGAAAATGAATTCTAAATTGATGACAATTGAATTCTTTTTGAACTCTTTTTGAACTTTCTGTGTTATTTGTTAATGTTTCATATATATATATATATATATATCTAGAAAAAAAATACAAAATTTTAATAAATATTTGTTTGAATAGTTTTAAGTAAATATTTATTAAATGTAAACATATGTTTATTTAGTACAAACTGTAAATAAATATTTGCTATACAAAGAAATGTATTAAGATTTAATAATTTTTGTTTTCAGTGCAAGGAGAAATTATATACCTTCCTCGTAGAAATTTGACAAAATTGTTCGTGGCCAGAATCTGATATAGGGTCTCTAGTCCTTGTATATACACGCGTGTATATACAATACGGTGGTCCGTGAAACAGCTTCGTGCCGATTCTGCGTTCGTTCGTCACTCGAGAGAGTTGATTTATATCCGTGGGTAAGAATCTCGTGGCAGACCTCGATGCTTCGCTCGTTGCTTCTGCGTGCGCGCCGCAGCGCTCACTTTGAACAATGGAATTGCGTCGCGACGTCGATCTCTCTGTATCAATCACCTCGCCAACGAGATCTTTTATATCTCTTCGGCCGTCCATCGAGACCGCTCCTTTTCATAGCCTCGCTTTGTATTATTAGTTAGATTGGTTTCCTCCTCGCTCTGACGCGCTACAGATTCCGCCCGTTCATCAGTGAATAACATTTGCGAAGATCGTACAAGCTTTTTCGATCGCGTAATTCGCGTCAATAAATGTAAGCGGAAAACAAGTCGATATGGAAATATAATGAATGAATTTCTTACCTGTCTGTCCAACAGAGCGCGTCATCTCGATACCTAGAAAGAATTAGAAAAAAAACTGTTGTAATTATTTTAATTATACTGTAGATATTTTATGATAAATCATTAATTTAATATATTATATAATCATTCTTTTAATATATTATATATAATAATAATAATACATATACAATACCTATATTAATACAATTCATCGAAATGACTATTTTTTATGCTTTAAGAGCGATCTTTTTATAACGAGAGTTTTAGAGGCAAACGCCTACCGACGTATTGCGACATCATTCTCCAAGCAACTCGGCTGAAATCGAAGCTTGTATAAGTATTACTAATTCGTCGCGGTGCGCCCGTTCGACGCAATGCCCCTCTTATGCCTTAGCCCCAAAGTCCAAATCCCGTGTCGCAGCTTACAGGAAAAAGCTTTTATATGAAAGCTCGGATAGGAATAAGATCGCCGTCGTAAATTGCGCGCGAACCTAATCTTGCGGTTGAATGGTGCCACGTTCGTTTTTTCAGGTCCCTTTTTCTATTCTTCCTCGTTGATTCATAAATCCGCCTTCTTCCTCTTCTCTTCAAAAAAACAAAATTTATAAATTTTTTATCCCTAAAAAGTACGGTAATAGTAAGATGAGTTTGGCAAATTCTTCTTGCAATTAAGTCATCATCTTCAGAAAACAAAAAGAGCAATAATCTAAGAATCTCGAGCAGTTACATCTCGGGACGAAACGTCGCTCGCATCAGAAAGTCACGAACCTTCTGGCGAGCGTCGACATCGGGAAACGAAATTCGCGATTCGTCGGGACTACGGGATACGCCGATACGCCACGATCATGTGGATGAATCAGAAGAAACGCGAGAAAGTGGGGCCTGTCAGCGCGACATGATTTAAAGCCAAATATTACGACAGAACGCACATTCCTGCGACGTCCCCGGTTAAGCGAGAGACGAGGGTGAGCGACAGCAGCAGGGGATGAGCCGTAAGTCGTGCAGATATGTTGGCCGCGGTTTATTACCGGGACGGCGGAATGGTCGGCGGGGGTGGAGGAACATTGATTTAATGCGGGAGTAATTGGGCGGCCGGACGTCTCTATGAGCACGCCACCTTCCACCGCTAATGCGTTCCCGCCCTTCTAACCTTTTGGCTAACCACCGTGTGAGCGAGCACGCTAGCTCTCGCCTTCCTCTCTAACCTCTCTTCTGCCACCCTCGCTCCTTCTTCCATCCACGGGCGGGACGTGAGAAAGGCGAACGCTTTATTACTGCTTTTATTGCTCGGCGAGTTTTAGCCGCGCGTATCGCAGGTTGGATCGGCTTATGGCGCTTATTAAACTTTGATGTCACCAAATCGCTCTTTCACTCTCGTTTGTGTCTGGCTCCTCTTATCTCTTATATGCCAGTGTTACCGTGGCACGCGGACGTGAAAAGTGGAGTGGGAGCTTTCAACACGGAACATGATAATTTTATTGAAATTCAAATTTTATTGTGGAACATCCATCAGTAGGATCGATCATCGAGTACATCAAATATATCACCCCTGGTGATTTCGTGGAGAGTGCTAATAGATTTCTTACAGTTACAAATTTTCTTTTTTGATACATATATAATTATCGGTCGAATAATTAAACGTGTTGCTTTAAATTTCGTAATCTTTGTAAAATTTGCATTTATTATTACTGGGCTAGCGTATTATTTTCGAATGTCGGTTTGACTTGTAACAATTAGTCACGTTGCTTAAGCACACGTATAACAGTGGAATGTGTATACTTAACTACCTAAGAGTAAGTTAACGGTCATTATAGGCAATCCTGTTTATTCTCGTCATCGCGTGCAGGAGATTAAAGGGTGCGTCTCGAGATTTGCGTGTAATGTAGCCAATGAAACGTTTCAGGTGTTGAGATTTTATTAGCTCAAATACCCTCGCGAAACGCTGCAGAAGCGCGCAGAATGTAAATGAAGCCGTGGTACGTAACGGTGCAACGAAATTACCGGTTCGAATATTTTCTATTGTATTTCTGCACTGAGAGAGTACGACAACACACGAAACAGACGTTTCAGTCGGCCGGGGGAATATATCGGGGGGGGAGCTTTGCGCTACAAATCTTCCTCCGTGTAATATCAGTGAAGAAATTCTCGCGGGTGTTTCTCGTATTTCGCGAAACAGGACGCGGGACGAACGAGTTGGAAAGACTTCCGAAGCAACGCGACGCGACACGGAGCCCGTTCTCCTCGCTCGCACCATGTGTTACTAAGGTCGCCGAGAAGAGAAGCGGGGAAGCTTCCGAACGCTCGCAACAAAACGAACGAGGGACCGCAAACGTGCTCTACAAGTAGTCATAATACGTGGACCAGGGGCAGACTCGCACGTGGTGCGATCACGTCGAACGCCGTTCCGGCTCCCTCCCCTCCCCTTCTCCTCCCCCCCCCCTCTCCCGCCCTCTCGCCGCCGCCCCCCCGGTGTAAAGTTAAACTTTGGATACGCCGGCTGCGCGAAATGTCTATCCCGGGCAATGCGACGATCTGCTTTCTGATCGCGCGCGCATACACGCTCGGAAGACACACGTTAGTAGTTTTTGGCGACGATCAGCCAAGAAACGTTCTTCGACGTAGAAAATGATATCTCGGTGAGAGATTTGCGATATTGCAAATCTCACATGGTGTTATCGAATATTCTTTTTTAATATTTCTACACACAGAAAGAACGTTGCTGAAATATCTAAAAATTTAGCTAGACACAATGAATCAAATCATGTATATATTGTAAATATAATAAAACATTCATCGAATTAATGAAAATTGATCCAACGAACCTCTCATAATGATTTTAGGTTATAAAACTATTACTAGAATTCAAGAATGAATATGTAATTATATAAATGAATCCAGTTATTATGTCAATGAATTAACTATATTAAGTCGGACA
>Ga0157363_1006887_pt1 | contig 10730 bp, 4 predicted proteins | sample AttsexASBM1_FD_111477 | JGI IMG/M metagenome (GOLD analysis project Ga0157363, IMG submission 111477) | Fungus gardens microbial communities from leaf cutter ant in Ribeirão Preto, State of São Paulo, Brazil - Atta sexdens ASBM1 | ecosystem: Host-associated > Fungi > Mycelium > Unclassified ...
TTTTATCTACATTATATCATGTACAATATCTCAAACGAAGCGTTCGTAAAGGAAATTTTCGAAGAAAAATTTTGTTAGTTTTGAAATCTCAAATTCATATTTTAAGTTAACTCGGAAACATATGTGTGTGTGTGTGTGTGTGTGTGTGTGTGTGTGTGTGTGTGTGTGTGTGTGTGTGTGTGTGTATATTATATACGAGAAAAATAAGAAAATGTCACAGATTATGAGTCATCTATTTATCCAAATATCAAATGTGATCGAAAGTCTAAATTGTTGATATCGTAGAATGCAAAGTTAACCAAATATTCTTGATATCCTATTATACCAACAAATCATCATTGCGATCTGGCTATAATTACAATATAATTACAATGTAAAATATATTATATTACATCTATGAATGGGAAATAGTAATATGTATGCTACATGTAACATATATTAGTTATATGTTAATTATATGTTATATAACAGTTAGACATACATCTGTATTTGCTGAGTATATTATAACAATAATATAAAAATAGAGCTCCTAATTATTTTACCAATTTAAAGATATAATCTCAAATATAAAACACTTTTCTCTCAAAGTACAAGGTATATTTTGTCTACTTGACAATCAATTAAGTACTTAAATAAATAAAATTTAAGAACTTTTACGTAATTGCTTTCTTTCGTCAATATATGTACCCATTTAAGAGGTTATCACAGGAAAATTTTCTCGCATAAATGATGCGCGACGTATTTCAAAATGACACATGTCGCACACCATTATTCGAAAGCAAAAGGTATAGACTAACGGCATATCAGTCAATTTAAAATTAATAAAAAGACTATATATTATATGAGAGAAAGATAGAGAGAAACTTAATTACCCTGAAGCTGATGGCCCCGTTGCAATTAACGTCGAAGGCCTTGAACACGTAGTGGGCGTAGAGACTGGAGTCTGCAATTCGCATGAGGGGTAGCCATTAACTAATTACGCAAAAACGTGGACTGTTATTTAATTGGAACTCACTGCCGTGCGGGAAGAATTTCGCGTAAATGTCCTTGAATGAGTCCTCGTGCACTACTCCCTCAGGACACTCCTGAAATAAAAGAAAAACAAAAAAAGCCATGAAAAACGATCATATTCAGTTCCACGAGAGTTTTATCAGAGCGAGATTAAGTGACACTCTATGTATATATATTTTGCGGGGATCATTTGTTCAAACGAGCAATGCTATATCTTTCTGTGGCTTGAAAATATGTGAGACACCGATGACTCGTTCGTCCATCAATAAAGCACAGGATAACATTCGTTGCTTTAATATCGTGGCACTAGTAGTATAGACGTGAAACAGTTGATAAAACCAATTACATAAGTAATAGTTTTATTTTTATCGATCCATATATTTTCATATTCCTCGTGTAAGAAATAGCAAATCGAAACTACGAATGTATCGTAAATCATCTACGATAACGTTTCGCAGACTATCATGAAGTAACTCTCATATTTTCTATCTTTGTGCAGAAGCAAACGAGAACAATGAGGATCCCACACACGATATCGAAGAACGTTGTAGCTGCGTACAGGTAAAATAGAATAGAATAAATAAGTTCCTCTCATGATGCTTTCTCTTATCTCACCTCGTATATCTTGATTTCCATATATACGTGCAAATCAAATTTTCCTTGAATAAAGAACAGATATTCTTTGAAAGATGTTCTTTTAAAGTAGATTTTTTTTAAGCAATTTAATTTCGACAACGCGAAATATCCGCAAAGAATCGCGTCACGGATGCGGCAATCCCCGAAATAAATCTTCGAGATATCTTTATAGAGATACGCAAATAATATTGGTTTCATTCATTTAATATACATTGTATTTATCTTGGCAAATTGATTCGCAGATGCTCGCCGGAAACCTCACTGTTACCACAGGAGCAAGGAAGGACGCTTCGGGCGGAAGACGCCTCGTGGGACGACGATTTAATCCCCGATTTAAAAATTCTTGCGCTTCGTACCATAGTTTCGACCTGGAAAGATAATCCTATTCTGGAGGATCTGCCGACGTGCGTCGACAGGGATGTACTGCTGAAAACACTACCGACTGATCTACCCTTCGAATTGACAATACCAAGAATCGAGGACGAGTTTTATTGGGAACGTGCGGCCAAGGACAGGTAAGACGAACCACTTATCGATTCTCGATTACATGAAATATTATTACGTAATAGCTATCGAACTAATACTATCGAATGCTATCGTGTACTTTACATCGAAATTGCGCATTAATCGTGGCTAAATAATAGTTGACTTTATTTGACGGTAATTTCTGATCTTATAAAATTGAAAAAAACAATTATGCAAATATAATCTAGAAGATTGTAAGTAAAAAGTCAAAAAGTTTCAGAGTCAATTTTTCTGTCACATGTATGTAATTAGAAAATTCAATTTAAAACTGAGCATTCGCCTCGTAGGACTAGAGAATTAAAATTGTGATAGTTGATGTATAAAAAAAAACGTCCTATATTATATCCTTTATTATTTTCTACAAAACAACATAGAATCGGAAGGGGACACTTGAATCTCTTCCTTTGTTAGTCTAATCTCTTATCTTAATTGGTTGACTTTGATGGTATTTTAAATTTTAATTATGTTTAATTAATTTTTTAATTTCATTTTAACTTCCATTTATCTTACGAAAATATTTCTGTCTATAAAGGATATATTTATCCGTTAAAATACCAATGATTTTATGTAAACAAATTACGAATGCTTTTAAAGCGCATAATCAATTGATATTAAAAACGTTTGTGTAAACAATTTGTGTACAATTTAACTTTCTCTTATCATTACAGGTGGGAATACAACGATCCAAGTGAGCATGGTAACTCATGGCGGCAATTATATTGCGAACGCCACTTAGCCGAGTATCTGGAAACTTTGCAGGCGAGCTACTTCGAGTCTCAAAGAGAAGAATGTGAGAAATTGATGGCTCTCGTAAAAAACCATATATATATCATAAGGCTTCGTTCTCTCGTGCCGATCAAGTAAGACGTACATTAAATTCTATATTACTTTTTGTGCATGATAAAAATTAATCAAGACAAATAGAAGGAACTTGTACCCGGGGGAAATTTTTTTCGTTTTTTTACAAACTTAATACAAATTTATTATACGCGCGGTAAACGGGTATATAAGGTGACTCAATTTGGTAAGTTTACGAAGTTTAAAGAGGATGGTTTTAAAATTAAAAAAAAAAAATAGATATAAATGTTCTCGAAATTTCGAAACAATAGCTTTGAAGAATTAGAAAATTACGAATCTATTAAGTTTTTAATATAATATTTTGAAATAACATTGCATCTAATATAGCCTATTTACTATCTAAACAATAATTACATTATTTATATACAGTTAAATCTTTATTGCACCTATCTGAATATGTCTTATATTTTGAATTAATGTTCGCGCAAAAATCCTTCAAATTTTCCATTTTGAATCTGATCATCAGTTTTCAACAAAAATCCTTGCGATTTTTGCTGAAAACTTTTAAGTACATCATATTGGGTAAAGTTATAATTTTAACTTATAATTTTAATTGTTTAATGAAATATACTTCATGTTAAAATTAGAATCTCAAAGAGACAGAAGTAGAGTTTTCGTTAATGAGATAAAGACTGTATAAAAATTTGCAAAATCTTAAAATACGAAAAATGGATTTATTCACGGGTTCAAGTAACAGGTACAAGTACAGTAGATGTATTGTGTAGCGCTAGCGTTTGAGCAGACCTTGCACTGCTTCACGTGCTCCATACAGAAATCCACAGTATTTACGCCAGGCCGAGAACACATCGGAAAATTATTATTAGAGCCGGTCAGTTTGTCGGCTAAAATCGTAAGTGCTTGCACTTGAAGATCCAAGGAGTGCGATGGACTCGTGGCGTAAATATCGCACGAAAGCGTGGCGGCCGGTTCTATAATTGGCTAGAGTATCTAGGAGGCCAAATTATAATCGGACGCCGGAAAATCACGAATACAGAGTTTCAAATTCCTTCACAATTTTCGTTATCGCGATATTATATGCATGCAATTATTTTATGTCTTCTGTAGTCTTCATTTGATTCTATTTCTACGACTCCGAAATATGAGTCTATACACTGTTAAATTCATAATGTCAAATTATACTATAATTTGAGTCATTTTTCCCCTCATTCATATTCCCAGAGATCGCTCCTATTCGATAAGTCATTAATTTATCTAAAATGAAATTAAATAATTTCATTCAAGAAATGTATTAAATTTAATTCAAATTTATTTCATTATTTACTAAGTGCATACGTTAATAAATGCTGTTTACTTTTAAACTAAGCAATTCGATCGTAGAAATGAGTTGATTAGATTGTGGTTGTTTTCTATTAAAATAATATATTTTGACGTACTTGGAAGTTAAAAATAATAAAATATTATTTAATTTAAGAAATTTATTTAAATTGTAAAAGCCTCGTTGTAATCACTTTGCCAGCAGTTTGGACTTCGCCAAACAGTTCGCCCAGCAGTTGCCATTACCTTCATTCACACCTTTACATCAAATTTATATCTGTACAAATTCTGTTGCAAATTCTTCGTATAATCGATCATTGAAGAGAACACGTGCAAATTCAGCTGCGCCAAGTCGAAATCACGGCAGAGGCAGACATATGGCAAATATACTCGCGAGCGAATAAACTTGTTAATGCATTAAAGATTCTAATTATATACGAGGGAGAAGATATGTACGCTATCGAATTACCGAAGTAATTTTGAACGATGAATTTTAGAACGGTATAAATTTTTGCGAAATTGCAACAATCGCGGCCAAGCTATGTGTGATAGTATGACAGTCATAAGCTGCAGTTATATACGCCATTTTCGAAGCATAATTTCGCGAAATAGAAAGTAACTCAACAATAAGAATCTTGTTGGACTGTGCCTATGAATACACAACCAATAAGAAATAAGGTCGAAGCTAAATCTTTATTCTTTAGTACGTAAATATTTCGGTGTGAATTTATACATATATTATGTATCAAATTCTGCCAAACTGCGCGCCGAATTAATTTTTTTCGCTATACAGAAATGCAATAATACACAAAAATTAAATTGCCTAGCAATTTGATGCTTATAATTTGATGCATTTTAGAAATATTTGGCAGAATTTGATTGATATGTAGTATATAAATTCATATCAAATTATTGAAGTACTAAAGATGTAGTTTCGACCGTTATGAGTTTTAGAAAGTAATACAAACTATGTGACAAGAGAACGTAAGCAAAACCTCTCTTCTGACAACAAGTCTGTTTTTGCAAGCGTATTATGTAATACAAAAACATTACAATCATACAAATATGTACGATAAAAATATTAAGGCAAATTATTGACGTGCAATTCGTATAAATTGGAAATTGTAAAATTCATGCAAATATGTTATTACATACCGATCCTTTTCTTTTGATAAAATCTTTGATTTTTTTCGCTTTGTATTATTCACATATCAATTAATTTTTTCATTATTAAAAATATTAATATTTTTATAAATATTTTAAGAAAAATTATATATATATATAATTAAAAATCTTTAATTAAAAATTATAATATGAGAATATACATGCATAATATTTCTAAATGATATTGTGCATAATAACGACAATAAATTTGCAAAAGCTCTGAAAGCTTTTCCTGAGTTATTTAATTTCGCATGAGAATGCACATGCACAATTTTTGGAGCAATTTCAAAAAGTGCCGATATACTTTTCATGGACATACGTTATGAGAGGAATTGTTAACATCGTTCCAGTTCCATTTCATTTCCAACTCTTTTGAGGCCGCATTATAAAATGTTGTTGAGAATGGAGGTGCTGTTTAAAAAGTAAAGAAGCAAATTTACATAGTTACGGCCGCACAGTCGGCAGGAGATAGTCCCTTACTGCCGTTGTAATGAAATTGGAACAGGTAAACGTGAGGGCGGTAAAGAGTCGTGCGATCACGTTTGCAAAACTAATCCTAGGCAGAACGAGCAGAATGGTTTCGCCTGTATTGTTCTCATACAAAAAAAAAAAAGAGAATTAATTAACTTTCACAACGTGAATTTTGCAGTATTATTAATGCGGAAAAAGCGTTATTATATGGCACGATTCTATGAACTTTATAAAAAGTTCACATGAAGTTTTCATTTCCTGATTGAACTTATTATAAATGGAAAGTCAGTTTATGCAAGTCAAAATAACTGTGCGGATTTCTGACACGTTTTATACAAAGAGCTTCCGCAAGTATATTTGACAGATTTGCTTAAACGTGTGTCAGCCTTAGTTACTTAATTTTATATGAAAATGCATTATGAAAATTTGAGTCGATAAAAAACAGACTATAGAGTCTCTTTAAACACCTCACTGGAAACAATACACTGTATATAGTGTATTCAATCCAATTCAATTGCTTATAATTTTCATAAAAATAAATATATTGTAAATAATATTGTTTATTGTTATTTTTAATTAATGCCAGACGTTAAGAAATATAATAGAACTGGGTATGTTATACTGAAAAGGTGTTTAAGAATTAATAATGTTACTTTCACATATTTTAAAGATGAATGTCTAAGATGAATTCATACTAGTATCTCATTCAAATGAAGAGAGATGTCTGAAAAAATGCACGATAAGATGCTAGGCATTTGCATAAAAGCGTTTTTAGAGCTCTCTTTGTGAATGTTGCTCTTGCGATCACTGATAATTTCAAAAGTGCTACGTTGAGTCAAGAAAATGTTATCATTCCGCGATGATAACTGCTACGGGTCCTAATTTAAAAATCATAGTCTCTTTTAATTAAGAAGCAACGAGAAAGAGAAGGTAATTCTCTCATATCATCACTGGACTACTCCCTTTCCAAACAATCCGTAAATCCGCTGTAAGATTTATCTTTACTTTTATTCGGATTACGAGAAGATCCTTTTATCGTGATCTGTCAGCTTTATCTATTTCTTCTTTTAATATCACATTATTTATTAAACAATTAATATTAACACAACTAATATTAACAATATTTAATTTATTAAATTATAATGATCTTTATTATAAAAATGTTTGACGTATGAAAATTTTCTTTTTTCAATCTCATTGTCTCAATAATTTAACAAAAATATATAAATGTTGTGATTAATATTTTTTAAAATATATGATCAGCAACACGTAGTAATGTTTAAATTACTAAATATGCACATTTCTTTACATAAAAATATATATATTTTTTAGAAATAAATATTTATTCAAATTTTTCGATTTAAAAACATTGTTTTAACTCTTTCGTTTTTATTTATATAACTACGTATTATGAACTATAAGATAAAATATATTTTTATATTTTTTCGCATCTGAATATATATATATATATATATATAAAAGCTTCTTACAATTTTATATATAGCTAGACTTAAAAGTTTCTATAACTTTATAATGTCAATTATTAGCTGCAATTTTTATACGTTTTTAAAATGTCAAAATATTTTTAGAAATTTCTTGTTCATTACGTAATAGACATAAAAATATTTTTAGCTGCTAAATACCTAGGAATAAAAGAATGAAGTATACTTTCAACGCAAATTATCTGCGACAAATGCAATCATACAGTTACAGTTAGTACACTAATTAATACACGTAAACTGTCAGCATCGTCTTTCAATGCACGTGCAAATTTATTATACGGAATTCCATTTCGTATATCAATTTAGCACATCCAACATATCTAATATATATCTAGCAGTTAAAATGATCCGGCGCGTATACGCGTTCTTCAATTATTCACAGCGAGCTAGCATGTAACTAGGCCTCTACATATGCGATGTAGTTTGTGCAATGTAATCCATCGTCCAATATTGATCAGAGTCACGACTCACTCAAATACATCAACTGTTTCGCGGATAAACCGTTAAGTAACAATCCCAACTAATTTTTTTATCTGCGCGTGGATTTCTGCAATACGTTACCGAGGATAAAATATTTTTTTTTAGATTAAAAAATTAGTATCTCGTCGCGAATCAATTTATAGTACAGATATAATACGAAAAAAAAATTGCAATATATATGTATATGAAAAAGATAAAAAATATATGTATAAAGATGGAATTAAAATGAAAAACTCGCAAAACAAAATTTTTTATCTTTACACTCGTAGCACTTCGCAATATTTCGTTCGAAGCGAAGCAATTAAAATAAAAATAAAAAATTTGATTTTATATATTTCTACATTTTTTTAAACTTTATTAATTAAGTTTATAATTAAATATGTTATTATCAAGCTCCGCTTTTGTGTGTGTGTGTGAGTGTGTGTGTGTGTGTGTGTGTGTGTGTGTGTGTGTGTGTGTGTGTGTGTGTGTGTGTGTGTGTGTGTGTTAAAGCACAGTTTTATCACGCATAAACGCGTAATTAATTTCTAAAAGATATTGCTTTTGACTTTTAATTAACCGATGATATTGAATGAAAATCAATTACCGACAAAATAGCATTTTTCATATATGTGGTTTGGATACGGCAGAAAACAGATAAAGCAAACTACGGAGAATGAATTAGTCCTAAAGGAAGACGTGCATCACATTCCCATGGCTGTTATACTTCCACAATTCCCGCATCTCACCGAGATTTATCTCAATTTCGGTATGATCTACATGAATGACGGTTTCGAGTGGCGAGATTTTGAGTGAGTCGGAAGTTTTCAGTGAGCGTAAAAATGAAGAGAATCCCAACGTTAAATGATTGATAAAACATTCATCATTCGTACAGATTTTCGTTGGAGGATTGCTTAAGTCTGGGAGAAGGAATTAAAGCCAGCCCGAAATTGAATAAATTCAGTCTAACCCGAAGCAACTTGGATCAGCCCCGAGTCGCTGCTATTCTTCAAGGGATGGTATCGAATAATAATGTTAGTCAATATATCTTCATTATGTGACTAAAACCACAGATCATATTATTTTTGATTAAGAACTTAAAAAAGTGCAACTAAAAGTACAACTTTGCTAAAAGCTACGCTAACATTGTGACTGCATAAGCACTATACGCTTTAATGCTTTCTAACAGTAAAATGATAAAATATAGCAGTATCCGCTGAATATTATTCCTGTAATATTTACATATAAGAACAGCTTAGCTGTTCTACTACTAAATAACAAAGTTATATATGTAGATAAGTGTAACGTATTGCAAATAGAGAGTGTAGTGTATCTAGTACATCTCGTAGCAACTTTTTTTTTAACGCGTTATGGTGGTTCTCTGTGATTGACGATATTAAAATTTTTGTAAACGCTTGTAAAAAATAAATACAATCTGCAATAATATATAATTTTACATGAAACAATTAACTAAATAATATAAAATAAAAAATATAATATAATAAAATTATTTAACACAATACTTATAGTATATAATAATTATGTTACATATTTTTTCATTCTTTGCTTACAGTAATAAAAATTGTACTATATCGTACACGATAAAACATACAAAATTCGCTTAACGTGTTAACAAAGAATTTTATCGCTGCATACAATATTATCTCAATTATCTCGGATGCAGATCGAGGAATTGGATCTGTCGCATTGCAAATTGATGGATAACGGTGCACACGCGGTGAGCCAATTTCTGTCAATGCACCGGAATGTGAAGATACTGCATTTGGCAAATAACAATATAGGACCGGATGGAGTTGCCGGTATTGTTTACGGATTAATAAAAGCTAGCTCAACGGCTCTAAAACATTTGGATTTGCGATTGAATCCTTTGGAAAGTGAAGGAGCTAATCACGTATGCGCTCGTAAGTTTAACATATTATAGTATCGTTTTTCGTTGATAATACCAAAAGCAAAACTCACATTCCTCAGTTCTGTCCAGATATTAAATTGTATTTTTATTATTTCAAATTTTTTTTTATTTGATATGATTTTCTGATAAACTAATAATAAGATTAATATATAAACTATTTCTTTCTATATACTAAGATCTAATTTTTGCATGATGAAGAGATTGACGAGTTTTTGAAGAAATATTTAAAAAAGGCGAAAACTTTCTTCAAAATATATCAAAATGTGAGATATGTATCTTTTAACTTATGAAATAAACGATTTCACAAACAATTCTCTCTCTCTCTCTCTCTCTCTCTCTTTCTTTAACTTGGAATGAGCTATCAAGATAAATAATTCTTTATTTGTTTGGAAAAATGCAGCGTTACTCTGGAGATTATCCAATGATATTTTCTACAGAATTCAGTGCCCGAGTAATATAAAACTCGTCGAGATAAATTGAAATTTAATGTTGCGTGCAGTACTACTTTATTCCGGGTACTAGTATACGGAATGTGTTACATTTTCGTCGAATAATGGAAATATCATGGATTTCGTATTTCTAGCATTGTTTTCTCTTTCAAAAAATTTTTCTCTTTCTAAATTTATCAATATACATATATAGATATATACAGATTTCAATAACAAAATTGAAATAAAGATTTTCTGTATTTCTGAATATATAATTTTTATGACGGTAATGAATACCAGTGAAAGAGAATCCCCTCTTCCCCCCCCCCTCTCTCTCTCCCCAAAAAAACTAATAAATGTTCTCTCTCTCTCTCTCTCTCTCTCTCTCTACAAAGAAGATAATAGAATTTACTTCTCTGCCAAATATCTCTGCCAAATTCGTCTGAGTTAATGATGTTTTATTGTCCAAAA
>Ga0157363_1006888_pt1 | contig 10729 bp, 6 predicted proteins | sample AttsexASBM1_FD_111477 | JGI IMG/M metagenome (GOLD analysis project Ga0157363, IMG submission 111477) | Fungus gardens microbial communities from leaf cutter ant in Ribeirão Preto, State of São Paulo, Brazil - Atta sexdens ASBM1 | ecosystem: Host-associated > Fungi > Mycelium > Unclassified ...
AATAATTTTGTTCGATCATCAAAATAATACGTAGAAACACTCAAACTAATTGCTCAAATGTTAAAACTTTTTGCACTCTTACTTATTATATTTAAGATTTCTATGTGATTATTTTGATGGCCTAATAAACTTATTTCTAGATTTGTATCTAAACAGAAAGAAGGTTTTGCTAAAGTAAATATCTAAAAATTTAGATATAAATTAGAAAATAATTTTCGAACCATCAAAATAATTGTATAGAAAACTCAAATTAGTCGCTAAAATCTCAAAACTTATTGTAGTCTTGCTCATCACATAAGATTTCTTTGTAATTATTTTGATGATCCAATAACACATTATTTTCAGATCTAAATCTAAATATATTATATACTTTAGCAAAATGTTTCTTTCCGTGTATCTTGCGACTGTCGGCTTTCGCAATAATTCACATTCTGTTCTCCGTATCACATTTACGCACGCATTGTCGTGGGAGGAAAAACGGAAACCGAAAGTGCCCCGCGAGTAAACGTAAATGATACCGGTGAGCCGATACGACGTGTACCGTGACGCTTCTCACAGAAAACGGGCGCGCACCACGTGAGCTATCACAGAATGACGTAGGCTTTGTTCCATTGTTCACTCACCTCCCCGTGCGTAACAACTCCCGCACGAAGTTGCCCCTTTACGAGAGCGCGCGGTTGATTAACGAGAGCATCGCGTGAAAGTGCGGCGCGCCGTGAACACGAACGCGGCGAAGGTTCGCATGTCACCTCAGAAGAAACGTGATTCCGACACGCATGTTCTTCTCTCCCTCTCTCTCCCTTCTTCTTTCCTTACCCCTCCACGAACGTAGATTAATCGAAGAGGGGTGGCAATCAGCATTCGATGGACGGAGAACTCGGCGAAGCTTCCGGACGACAGCGAACGCACTGTTCCAGGTATAGTTTCGGCGTGGCGCGGAAACGTGGCGCACGCGGAGAACGCACTGCGAAAATCGCGAGAAACTTCAGGGGAGGAAGGGGGGGAGAGGGGGATGGAAAACCTAGGAGATGCCCTCGCATGCGACACCACACTCGGCGCGTAACTAGGGCGGGTGGACGAGCGGATACGCGTGATTAGGCGCGTGGGTGCGTATAAGGTGCGTGTCCACCGCGTGATAAGAGCGCGTATAGATGAGCCGCTCCGCGACCTTCGGTCGACGAAAGTTCGTCGAAGACTGGTCGGTCGCAGGGTGGGAGGGCTCTTTTTCAAAGGCAGCATTTTCTCGACGACGACGGCGGCGGCGTCGACGGCGGTGGCGGCGAAGCTTCCGGATGGAGGGTAACGGGCATGCGTGTGACGAATGGCACGATCGGCACCGCACGACCGTGCACAAGGGTGTGCCGGGGATAAATGCATGATCCGGAAATGATAGCCCGCGGTTGCTCGTTCGCTTTGAACGCGTTATGCGCGACGACTCGCGTGTTTCCCTCATCCCCGACGTACGCGGTTTACGACGGCGATGTAGATTAGGCTGCCTGTGGAGCTTTGATTCTCCCTCTGCTCTCTCTCCTTCACTCTCTCATTTTCTCTCCCCAGGAGCAATCAAGGAATCGCGTTTCGCTCTTGCCGAGCTAAAAAGGGATCGTGTTTCTCCGTTGAGTTCATACATTAATAGCGAATTTCCATCGAGATTTGCAAACTTGATAACGGCACGTTATAATGGCAAAAGTAATTGATACGACGGACCTGACTTTTTGCTGAAATAAAGCTCGAGTGAACGTAAAAAATCTCTTAAGGATATAGCATAATTCATGAAAATATTCTTGACTTAAAAAAAAAAGAGTATATTTCTCGAGTTCTATTCAGAAATGCCGGTTCAACCGCACTGCGGTAAAGCGAAGTTATTGGATCATCTGATATTACGCCCACTCACGGATTATCCCTATTTCCCACTTCAAGTCCGTTATCGCAACACAATCTTTTTACCGACGATTATCAAATACTTTTTGACATTTGGCGAGACTTGCTATCTGATTGCCTTGCTAAAAACATATATACATATATACACTCAACTTAAAAGTTTTACCCAAATTGCCTAACGCCACTAAAGCGAAAATGTTTATCAAATTTCCAATCGTTTTTTGATAAAAAAGGAACATATAGCTGCTATTATATCAAAATAACGATATTTATTATATATAAAGTTATTAAAATTTGCAGGCCCATCTATTTTGAAAGCATGCAGCAAAAAACGTTGAGAAAAATAAAAGACTAGATCGACTTACCAGCCTGCGATGCCGTTTGGTTGTATCTCTTGTAAGAATATGCCAACCTCGTTCTTATCTTTGCTCCGAAGTCCGACTACGCTGAATCCCAAACTAGTTCCTTCCGGTTTATATAACTAGAAAGACATAAAATCATCTTCATTAGCGAGATATTTTAAATATAATTTTATTCTGATTTTTTTCCACTCTTTACTTAAAAAATGAACATGACAAATACTTTAATGATATATAAAGAGATCATTCTTAAAAATATTTTATAAAAAAAGTTTCATGCCTTATGAAAAATTTACCTGCACTGTAAATATTTGTCGTCCTTTCGCCGCAGCTTCGATGACTTTTTTAAACTCCTTTGCATAAGTAGGTGTTGTTATAGGCGGCATTCCCATAACTTCCGAAACAAGACTGGGACTAGTAACCTGTAACAAAGTAACGACAAGTTCTGTAAGATGCATAAAAGTACAGTGGTTGATCTTTACAACGATGATACGATAATACCTGCGCGCTCGTGTCTTCGCTGCTACTATGCAGTAACGGAGCGACAGGAACTCTCTGATCTTCCAACTCACTACTGTCTTGATATAAGTCTTGATACATATTTGGTCCGAGAGGTTGCACCGGTGTAGTCGGAACGGAAAGCTCCAGTTGTCCACTGATGTTAATGTCAAAGTCGCCGGGCAAAATAGATGGATGATGCGTCAGTTGTGTATTTAGTTCAATCAAGGAGTCTTGAATCGTGACTATGCTACGAAATACTGGATCTTCTAACAACGAAATTAATGACTTCAAATCCTGCGACGTGTGCATCTGCAGTTTAGGATCGTCGCAATCTTCCACCCGTTCCTGCACGTGTTCCAACAGGTGGAGCGCCGTAGATATATCTGCAACAAAACATTAACTTAGAAGTAATAGATTGATAGAATGGCGCAAATTATATTTATTAAAGCTTTCTATAAAATGGGATAATTTTAATCTAGTCGGAGACTTAATATTTTCTAAATTCTTTGGAGTGGAATCTCAATCTAAAAACTACAGATTGAGCCAGTCTTAAAATTTAAAATTTTTAAGACTTCTTTAGAATGAAATTTTTTAAATTAAGTTTTAGAGAACAACTTAATTTTAAAAAATATTTAACCAAGACAGATGTTGAAAACAAGATTTCTTAAAATATTTTTAAGACCTGTCTTATATCCTGATTTTGACATGCATGCTGTCTGAATATTATCAAAATTTGGACCAAAAAGTTATCTTAATTTTAGTCCAGAATTACCCCCATTTTACAATATATAAGATAATCAAATAAAATTACAATAATTCTATTGAAATTAAAATAATTCTACTGATATTTACCTGCACTGAGCGGCATGATGACTTCCTTTGTTCTCTAATCAGTACCCAAATTTATACAAGTTCTTCGCGTACCCAACTAAAACAGGAAAAAGATAATATTTCATGGATGTATATATAAAAATATTGAAATTCGTTGAGAGTTAAATGCGTCGCACAGACATCATTTTCTCTTAACCTCAAAATACAGTAAGGACACTCCGGACGTTCGCGAATCGAGAATAATACGTTCCTCGAGAAGCACCTCGATTAATTATCATTAAGTGTAACATCGCCGTAAGCACATCGCGAATCAATATGCGGTGGCGGAGCAGAGCCGCGGGATCGTCCTCAAGAATTCCAGGTACAGTACTCACCTCAATTGACGAGTCGCGCGAGAAGAGAGAACGCGTTTTTTTTCGCGAATGCGATCCTTACAATCTCACGCGATAACGGAGTGATCGCATTACAGTTCACGAGTGACGGCCGATTGCATCCTGGCGTCAGCTGACTTCACCAAACTATATATCGCGTTATCGAGCTCTTGCCTCACGTATCACATGCAAAGAGAGTCCGGAGCGGGCACGCATTCCGAGCACTTGGCGATCACGTGACTCGGCGCCATTTTCAAACGCTTGAACGCGAGCTCGGTGTTCCAGCAATCTCAATTTCAAATCTAAGCTCCTGTATTCATAGTCAGTTTTTATATTTTAAGATTGTCTTAAATAATGTTTTAAGATGCTAATATGTCTGTGATTAGCTTATGACATCTAAAAGTGACTGTATTTAGAATAATCTTAAATGTAAAAACTAGCAATGAATAAATCACAGAATTCATTTTATATAATTTATAATTCGTATTAGATTTCAAAATAAATTATTATTATTAATTATTATTATTTCAGATGATAGAATAATTGTTAATTTTAATGAAAATATCATCGTTTCTTATTCATTAAAAGAAGAAAGCGAATAAATTACTATAAAAATAAAGAAATTGATTTAAAAAATTAAATATTTCAGTATAAATGAATGATATAATTATTTAAAAGTAAAAAAATTTCAGAATCCAATCTTTTATAAAATAAGTATAATCTAAAAAAATAAAAGCAGTCAATAAAGACCGCGCGATAAAAAATATAGTGATAGTTACTTTCGTCTATTAGAGTAAGTATTTAAATCATTTTATCATCATTCTGTTCCCATCAAGCAAAATTAAAAATAATGACATCAAAATAACGTCAAAATAACTCCAAAATAGTTAAAAATCACTTTTTGATGAGGCAGATTAATTTTAATTATTTTGATATTATCGTGACCTATTATTCCACTTGGCTATTTGAAATTATCAGTAATATTAATAATTATTATTATTGGGATTATGAGAATTAATAATTATTATTGTTGTTATTCATTGTTATTGAATGCAATTATACCAGAAAATAGAAACCATTTTTATGCTTTTGTGTACTTTTGACGCATATATTTTCATAAATTTTTTACGATGCATATTATCTTCAAATGTTTCTCGTATTACACGGTACATTATAAATAAAATTAAAATTAAAATTATAAAATTCTATCTCAAATTCTAAGACAGAATGAAGTCAAAAGTAGACCTTCAAAATATCTTTAAATTCTGCATCTTTATTTGTTGTTTATATCTGTAAGTATTGTATAATGTCAATTAAGCGAAAAACATGCACGCGACTATTGTGATAATCAATGTTAATTGAAACTGTTTTACGTGTTTATTTCATTAATTTATATGACACACTTTACATTTGTGTACTCTGATGTTACAAATATATTATGATATCATTATACTCGTAGTATAATTGAACTGTAAACAATATAAAATTGTAACAATTAAAACGCATGAGAAATCCTCTGGAAAATAGCGCCCTCCATAAATGCGCACTGATTATGAAATAATAATCTTAAAAATAATTAATTTCTGAGGAAATAAATTTTAAACAATGAGAATCTTATTGGACCGTCCACATGAATAAATTTTATCTCTCGGCACACAACAAAAAAGATAAGCTATTTAATATGAAATTTAAAAAAAAAAAAGAGGTAGGTTCAACTTTCGTATAACTAAAGTTTAAAGATTTTTTATGTAAAAGAAATTATATTCAAAGAAATGTTTTTTTATCAATAAGGATCTTTTTTTATAAAACGGTTCTTACTAAATATACGGTTTCTTATTAAATATAAACGGTTTCTTATTAAAAGCACAGAATTCATTTCAAAATTCTTTATTCTAATATATCTGAACAATTTTTTAATTATACTTATTTGATTATACTTATCTTTTTCAGCCGTGAAGTTTCTTATTTGTGACAAAACTGTATTGTCACGCTTCTAAAAGCTTTCTCTTTTGTACCAGTCTTTACTTACAAAGAACCAGTCATTTTATGAAGAAAATAAGTCTTGTCTACATAGGGTATCAGGTAAATAAGTGTTGCTATTATTATATAAAAGATTATCAAGAAAAAACATGTTCAAGCGTTCCATGAGAGAAATTTATTATATTCTTTTATCTTTTCACTTCCTTCAATATTTCAGACTCCGTAGAAGCGTCGTTATTTGCTGTCTCAAGTGAAAAAGATATCTCTTAAGTATAATGCTCTTTGTGAAGACGCAAGAAAGGACATGCCATAAAAAAAGAAAGGAAAAAGATCTCAAGATCATTATTAGCACCATTAATTTATTATTAAGGGACTGACGTATACTTATTATCGAATTTCATTTTCTATCTCATATGTATTAATTTATTATAAGATATTCATTTCATATGCATATTTTTGTTATAATTAACTTTCATAGCGTAAAATTTTTGTGTATTTCAAAAAAAACAAGCTTTCTATTTTTGCAAAATTGTTTAAGTTCTTGTTTAATGTATGTAATGATATTATGATTCTTAATTTTCTCTTATAATAACAATACAATAAATGATGAATATATTTAAAATACAAATTACATAAATATACTTAGTAAATCTTAAAATAATTCAACAATTAGAATTAAAATTCAACAATTAGCCATTAAAAAAATCTAACTTCATTACACTCAATTTTTTAAAAATTATTTTTAAATTTTTTTATTAACACATCCGATTGAGAATTTTATCTTTCGAATTGGAACGTACATTCTAAATGAGACTGAAAATAAAAGTAAAATAAATAAAATGGAACAATATATTACGCGATACCTTGTACGAAGAAAATAATTCTCGATGCATCTAATATGGCGAACAAAAGGTTACGAACCCCTGTATACTGAGATGACTGATCACCCCGCGCTTTATCCAGTCGATCATTGAGCGGCTCGTTGACTCTCGATGATGACGGTGCGATCTCGTCCTGGTTGACCTCGACTGGGAATCTCTAATCCATGATTCCGCCGCGAGTCGGCCTCGATGACAAGAACCTACGCCGCTGGGCTACGATGTTCCGCAGCTCTCGTTAACCTCCCCCTCCCCCCTCCCCCGCGGACATGACGCGTCGTTCGTTTTCCCGGATGGCCTCACGGAAACCGGACGCACAATGGGTCCACTTCCGCTGCGTGCAAGGCCAGAGAAGTCGGACGTGGGGACCCTACCTGTCCGCCCCCGCGCGCGTTATCCATGCGTCGTGCTCTATGGGCCCCCTATGGCCTATCACGCGGTCTATGGCTTGTAACGCGGGGATCTCTCATCAGGAATGCACGATTTGCTCTTTTGCCGTTCTCTCTCCACTTCCCAAGTGTACAGGTGTCCATTATTTCCATGCTTCCCGCTGATTTCGACCGTCAGTTTGATTACAGGTGCCATTCGCGCCACACGCGTGATTTCGGCGTACGCTCGCACGCCTCTTTCTCGCGCGCGATCCATAAGAACACTTTTGGGATCGCGTTGGGATAGCACTGGCACATCGCGAGATCCGCGACGCTTCCCTTCGTCCTCCTTCACAGCAATTGCAAATACGCCAAAGGAACGGAGAGCTTGCGACGAAGAACTAGGGGAAAGCTGTTCCTCCTGGGTAAGATTAACTTTCTTTCCCTTCGTCGATGATTCTTTTTTACACCATTGACAATCTTTTTACTCAAATGTCAAACGATATTAAATCAGTATAAAATAAGTAGTTTCACTCAACAATATAATGTAACATGTGTATGTTGGGAAAAGTCACTCGTAATTATTCGACTTTAATTATAATTTTATAGCTTTTTTTTAAGAGAATGTTACAGGCAAAAGATTAAATCCGCGCTCGTGAGGATGAATTTATTTTACCAGTACCCTCCGTTATCTCTTCCTCGAAAGAAGATTTATTGAATCGATAATTGCAATTCTAGATGAAAATTCTAGAGAAAAATTCATTTCATGAAAACGTAAGACTTTCATATGAGCTCATATAAGTAAATAATGATTTTTTAGTAAATTCATCGTGATGATCAATTTTCCTTTATCACAAGCAAAGAGTGATTTCGCTAAAATTCTAAAAATTTAGCTTGATACAAATCTGAAAATAATTTTATTGGATTATCAAAATAATTATGTAAGATGTTTAAAAATAATAAACAATATTACAAAAAGTTTTGACACTGACAATCAGCTTGAGGATCTTACATAATTATTTTAACGTCTAACAAAATTATTTTTAAATCTACATAGCTAAATTTTTAAATATTTTAATAAAACCGTTCTTTCTGTGTAGAGAAAAATATTTTCACGGAACATCATTCATATAGTTATGTGTCCATATAAGGATAAAGTAACTCGCATGACTGCATTACTCAAAATTAATTATTTTAATGACGTATCGCGCAATTAACGCGTTGGAGCGTAGTACACGTTTGTATTTATGCTGTAATTATGATAATTACTCAAGAGATCATTACGCAATTGTTCGATGCGAGTATTACTGATTTTCCACGATCTTTTGCATAGCCGCAATCGTATTTTACTGGTAATGATTTTCAATGGCTCAGAAGATCTCAGCCGGATCTCAAAGGTTCTGGATGTTATCATCTCACTCTCAGCATCTCGTCGTGCCCGAATCCGAATAGAATGGCACATTGCCAGATAATAATTTGTCGTTGCGTGCAAAAGTTCCATTAACATGAACGTCACACAACAATGACCGAATTCATTCCCTGTTCGACACGAGTACGCACGCAACAATACCATCCGCGTACCAATAGAGTTCAAAGCACCGCAACAATAGATTCTGCGGTGGAAGCTCGCAATGAAAAGCAACTACGGAAAGTAAGCTTTCAAAAGACTGATGCTTTCCAAAACCCAAATTATGAATTGCATCAACAATGATTTTTAAACTGTCTTTTATTCTCCTGAATAACTCATTTTTCTCTTTTGTTTATCAGTCATTACAGTATTAGTAGCATACATTTAATAAAAACTATTCGACATACAAAAAGAACGTGAGGAAAGAAGCACAGATTCTTGCATAACGCATAAGGCAAAAAAAAATCAACCAATCAAAATTTTTTATTTCATGAAAAGGAAATAAAGAATTTTGATTGGTTCATTTTTCATGCATTGCGCATTATGCATTATGCAAGATTTTGTGCTCCTACCATAAGGCAGTAAGATGTAAGCAGCAAACGAATCGACCAATCACAGTAGAAACATAAGGCAATAATCTAAATAATAGCAAATCTAAAATGTTAATTTGGTTACTACTTACTTCTTGCTGCTAAGTTTCTTTGTTCTGCCTTAAGAATAAATTTTTATACTGAGAAAAATATCTAGTTGAAAATGGACGCGCTAGAAGATTTTGATATATCAATCAGAATTCCGATTATCTCAATTAGAATTTTAGTAGACCTTTAACCAGAAATTCTGATTCTTCTATTTTCAAACAAAATTCCAATTAATCCAGTCAGACATTTTTCTTAGTATGAAATTGTCATTATCAGTCTAAAAAAAGATAGATTGAATCATATCGCGCGTTTTCCTTCTCTCTTTTTTCTTAAAATTACAGTCTTGTATTTAGCAAAATTATTTTTTGTATGTAAGTAAACAATTATATTATAACTCCGTATGGATTATCTTAGTACTTGAGAAGATCCTAGAGCGTTCAATAACAATACTTATCTTATTATTTTTTTATATCTCTCTTTAAAATACACATATAGTTGAAGAGAGAGGCTGATATGATTTAGTTCTTTCTAACAGATGCTGAGATCAGGAAATGTACAGTCTGTACACTGTAAAAAATAAAATGTTAATTTTAACTTAAAAACGTAGTGTATAGTGAATTTTCTAAGACATGAAAAAAATGTTAAAATTAACATTTTTGTGTTAATTTTCACATTTTTGTATATCTCAGAAAGTCTCCACTAAACATCTTTAAGTTAAAATTAATATTTTTTTTTTTTTTACAGTGTATACCTATAATTAGTAGCGCGTTCTCATGATAAATTCAATTATTATATAAAATATTTAATATTTGGTAATATGAAAATTTTTAATATTTTGTAACAGTATAAAATTTTACAATGACAGCAAAAATTAAAACTATTCCCCGCGATTCGTCCTTATTTAAAGTAAAGGAAACTTTTAATGTCTCCTTTCACGATGTTTTTAATTGGTGCTGCCACACTCATGTCTGATGATATATTTAATTATCTTAATTCGAGTAATTTCCCGAAATAATTTGCATACGGCGAGCAGTACGTCATAAATCCGGCAATCCAATGAGGACAATTGCAGAAATGTAATTTCGCACGGGCAATATTATGCGAATTATTACGAACGAGCACCATAATTTTCTCACGCGACCGATGATATTAACATCAGAATAAGCTTTTATACTGCGTTGTCGGTGACAGACGCAATTACCGAGGCGATAAACTATAACGCGATTAATAAGCAGCGTTGCACGATGGACACAATCGGTGGACGAGCCGCGACTATAGTAATTGATACTCGTCACGAACAAGTACGCTTGTGCATCAACGAGTACAAACATAAATTACCCTGACAATAAAAAAACCTCTTTACGGTACATTGTCGATATCATAAACATCCTATTATGGGGATGCTATATATGGACTTTCGCTGAGTTCGAGCGCGATATTTTCGAAATTGTAGACCAATAAAGCCGAATAACATTAATGTTCTTATCATACTTTGTAGAGAGAGCTTATAGTTA
>Ga0157363_1006892_pt1 | contig 10727 bp, 4 predicted proteins | sample AttsexASBM1_FD_111477 | JGI IMG/M metagenome (GOLD analysis project Ga0157363, IMG submission 111477) | Fungus gardens microbial communities from leaf cutter ant in Ribeirão Preto, State of São Paulo, Brazil - Atta sexdens ASBM1 | ecosystem: Host-associated > Fungi > Mycelium > Unclassified ...
CCAATTTTCATCAAAAGTACTAGCAAATGGTTGAATCTCTAATGTATCTGATGATTGGCTCATGTCCTGACATAGGATTTGCTATAGTCAAACTTGCTCAACAGATGGCAAATTCCTCAAATGGGCATTATCAAGCAGGATTGCACCTCTATAGGTATTTGCTCAATACTTGCAAGTATCAGATAGTCTATGATGGACTCAGCAATGAATCTATTGTAGCTCACTCTGACTCAGACTGGGTACAAGATCCAGAATCATGTAAATCTGTGACTAGCTACTTTACTCTAATAGCTCAAGGAGTAATATTCTGAATGAGCCACCAGCAAAAGACAGTAGCCTTATCTTCAACTGAGATTGAATATATAGCACTCTCTAATTGTAACTGTCAGCTTGTCTAGACAAGAAGCTTTCTCAATGAGGTTGGTTTTAATGTTCCAACTCCTCATGTTTATGGTGATAATCTTGGCTTATTTTTTTGGGGATCTAACCTTATACTAGAAAAGTATTCCAAACACATTGATATTTGCTATCACTACATAAGAGATCTAATTAAGAATGAACAAGTTAAACCATATCATATTGATGGGAAAGAGAACCCTGCTAATATTTTGACTAAAAACCTTGGCCAAGTCCTATTCAGTCATTTCCACCCATTTCTTAGCTTGAAGATACTCTGAGCTCACCTGCTTGTAATTCTATCACTTAATAGCTAAAGCCTTAAATAAGGGAAAGTGTTGTGAAGCACTCTGCTTAGTAAGCACATAGTCCTAATTAGGTAGTCAATAGAAAAATTTTATGTAGTCACATTTATCTCTAACAATATAACTTGTCTCTCTTTGTTGCTCTATCTCAGCTTCCTATAAAAGTATACACCACAGGTAAGTGGTTGCTAGTTGTCCACATTGCACCATACTACTGTATACTCTGTTCCTTTCAACACCAGTGTTCCAGTAAACTGACTGTTGATGTTACAAAACCTCAGATCCTATTGACTGGAAGAATACTGAACCAGATAAGAACTATAATATTAAACTACCTTGATTACTGTGGATCAAGTCATGGATCAAGGCTGTACTATATAAGATAATAAAACATGTAATGTTACCTCCCTTTCTAAGGCTGCATCTTTGCAACACTGTCATATAGAGTTTCCAGAATTCTAATGGCTAGCATTTAAGAAATATTGGGGTGTTTTCTATGATAATCATAATATGTATTGAGAATGTCATATTTGTATCCTCAAGTCATTTCTTTCATAGGCTGATCATGCCATTTAATGAGATATTGGAGACAATCTCTATTATGAAACACTATGGACCAGTGTTTGAAAAATAGGATTTATTATTGACTAGACTAAGATTAAGGAGTAAGTTGCACTATGCTATAGTGGCTACTCTATATCTCACATAATCTGTGTCTTATCCCTCACTTGCACCTTACACTGGCTTATGTTCCAAATTATAACATTACCTACTCCTAAGGTCATATCTTTGTGACTTCATTATATAACTCCTTGTATATTCTGATAGAAGTATTGAGATAGCTCCTGTGGAATTCTTGGTCTTGGCATAGTTAGGCTGCTTTTCTGATGACCTCTTGTTGATTCTTCTATGTGGATTCTCCAAAGGGTTGTCCTTTTCACTGAATAAGATATTCTAATTCATCTTCCTGTCTTCTGGAGTCTAAGATCCATTCTGCTTCCTGGGTAGTGCTTTCTTGACTCAGTATGATGAGTGTTAATGAAGTTTCTTGTTGTTGGGGAAATGTTGGATGATGATAAAGCTTCAGTTTGGATTCATTGATGATTGGGTTTAGAATTTTCCACATCTTTAGTATTTTGAGTTCATATATAGAAGATCTGATTCTTTTGACTACTAGAAAAGGATCTGCTCTCTTAAATAACAGTTTCTTAGTTGGTTAGTCAGTGTTGATGTTTGATCCATCAACTTATACCAGATCTTCCTTATACTCAACAGCTTTCTCCTTTTTTGGATAAATTCATCAGCTTTTAGTACTCTTTTTGATAATTCCGCTATTCTTCACTAACATTTGGATGCTTTTCTAAATTATCAAGAATGGCACTGTACTTGAGTGTTGCCTATTGTTATTGATGAACTTAGCCATTAGTAACTATTCAACTCAGTCTATAACTGTTAGAAGTGACCAGTTTTACAATAGTTATTGTACATTTAGTTTTTGGGATTAAGCTTCACTTAGTTAGTATATTACATAATCACATATATTACTCCCTATGGACATATTTTTATAACTCTTAGTCATATACAGTTGTCTATAGTTAACTGGGTGACTCTTGAGTTATCAGATTAATTTCTAAGGCTATTGGAACCTCTCAGTTGTCACCTGTGTTGTTAGGGCAACTGTGTAGAAGAGCAGAGCACTTCAAATCTCCAGAAAATTCTAAGTTTATTGTCTAAGAAATACTAACTATATACTTATCTCCAGAAAATTCTAAGAAAACAGAATAGAAACTCCTGAAGATGATAGCTACTCTATATAATAACAGATTTATTCTAATATATCAGAATTATGTTTATATAAGCAGAGAATGATGATACTTGACTAATCAGAAACAGTTTAAAATAGAGAAACTAAAATAAAAGAGAGTCAGAGTGTTTAGCAGGTACTTCTAGAGCATAGGAAAGTGGATAAGCCAATGTGCAGATAATACTAGAAGATTTCAGAAGACTATAGAGTATTGTGGAAGAGCAAGAGAGTGCATAAAAGGAAGTTTAATAATATATTCAAATGGTTGAAAATATTAGTGTATAGCTTGAAAAGGTCCAAAGTACAGGGAATCAGATAAGCAAATGAGTGTAGATATGGGAAAGTGTTACAAACTTAAATCTAAGAGTTAGTCAAAAGAAAGTACTTTATATTTGAATAAATATAAGAGAACTCAATAAAGTTTTTAGTACAGAACTATCTATCTTATATATGCTAGACTACTAGTCCATGCTACACTTCTATTAGCCTACCCTAAAGGGCCATACATTATTCTTAAGGTCAATATATATAAAATATACTATATAATATTATTTTCTTCTAGGATCTTTTATAATATTTTATTATAACATATGATTATGTGAATTGTGACTATGACATATGTGTGACATCAAGTTATATCATATGACAGTTTGTAACAGTTATATGTGACATCACACTAACCTCTTAACCCTAAGTTCAAAATAAAAAATAAATAAAAATAAAAATAAAAATAAAATAAAGTTCACTATCTTTAACTCTGACAGTAAGGATCACAAAACATAAATCAGCCAAAAAACATAGAAGAGAAAAGTTTCAAAAAAGCTAGTCTTCTTATAGATAATATTATATAATATAGTAATAATATGTTGATCTTATAGAGTGCTCATGGGCTTTAGAGTAGATTAGTTGTAGTGTGCACACAGACCATGTGTTGTGGCAACCACTAGACCAATGTCCAATAGAAGCACAATTAATAAATCTCACAGAAGGAATATCTAGTAGAGAACACGAGTTGTGTAATTCATAAGAGAACTCGACAGGGAACTACAACAGTATTCTACCAACTATTTATATATCTAACCCTGGTCTGTGCTATGACTGTGCATTGTTCTACTCTAATGTCCATGTTCTGTCCTCATGTCCATTACTCATCCACCATATATCTACCTCAAGGCCAGCATGCTGTATACATGTGCCCTGATGTCATACTCTTAATCTCTGTTGTATATGCATGCACCATGTGTACACCATGAGAAAACCATGCTGTTAACATGTTCCCTAACATTACTCCATTTCTAAACTCTTCCCAATTCTTCTAGACCCTAAGTCCTTCCAAACTGCTCTAGACTGCTCTAGACCAATGACATCATGTCATGTGCCCTCTCTTTCTCATTGTAGACTAATAATAATACTACTACTATATCTTAACCCTAACCCTAAAAGTCTGTTTACACTTTTGTCTTATAACACCATGGTCTATAATATATAAGATAGACTATCTTGTACTAGAGACTCTATTGAGTTTTCTTGTATTAAGTAATACAAGAATATGTTTTTGTCTTATCTCTAAGACCTAAGTTATAATACTAATATTCTTTAAAAGCACTTTCTTTTTATTTTCTATAGCTATATCTTCTAATACCTAAATAGTAAGAAACTCTGGTCCAAGTAGTACTATATCTTGATTATTCTGAAAGTTAGTACCATGATCAGTTCATTTAGAAAGTGTGTCAAACTTCTTCATAAAATTTCTAGAATAGTAGTAAAATATAAAGTCAAACTATACTAAGTACAGAGACCACTAGTGTCAAGATTGCAAGAAGTAGACTTTGTTTTTTATTTTATTTTCTTATTTTCATTTTATTTTTGATTTTATTTTATATTTTCTATTTATAGAACTTAGGGTTAGGGTTGATGGTCACAGATCACGAGACATAGGGAAAGAGGTAGAATGTTCTAGAAGAGGTGACGTTATACAATATATATACTGCATGTTGGCCTCATGCCTAACACATGGTCGTTTAGGATAGGGTGCACAGTAGTTAGCATGGACCATCTAAATAGGTATATAAGGTAGACTACTTTGTAAAGGGCTTTCTATCAAGTTCTCTTGTGTTAACCCTAATACAAAATTCACTTTCTTAACCAACTCTAAGGTTTTGAAATTGTAACAACTAGATGTTATGACTTAAGCTATGTATTAAGCAAAAGACACACTCTTATATTGAGTAACACAAGAGAACTTAATAGAGTTCCTAGTACAACTTTCTACCTTATATACAAATTAACAATAGTCTGTGCTACACTTCTTCAACTCTACTCTAAACGACTATATATTTATCTTAAGGTTGACATGTGTTAACCATGCCATATGATGTCATTTTCTTCTAGAATCTTCTATGTTGTTCCATTATGTCACATGAGCATGTGACTTGTGTGACCTTGTCATGTGATCTGTGATAGTGTCATACTTTGTCTTCTTTGCCTTATAATCAATAATAAAATCTAAGAGAAAATGAAAGAAAATAAAATAAAATAAAACTAAGTCCATTATCTTTAATTCTGACACTAGGCTTGCCTCTGGTCCAGTTTATTGGCAGTCATGAAGTACTTGAGGTTCTTGTAATCTGTTCAAATCTCAACTTGTTATAACTTAAGACTGAGTAGCCAGTCAAAAGAGAAACCTTGTATTAGGTTAATATAAGAGAACTCAATAGAGTTTTTAGTACAGAGTGTCTTCCTTATATATGCTAGCTAATAGTTTGTGTGAAATTACCACTAACCTACCCTAAAGGCCATATATACTATATGATGTTAACATACTATTAATATAATATATAATATTATTCTTCTAAAATCTTCTATATTCTTCTATATATTATATGATTATATGAATATGACTGTGACATATGTGAGATTGTTACAGTGTGTATATGTAACAGTTGTAACAGTTATATTAAACTGTAATCTTAGATTTTAAAATAGAAAAATAAAAATAAAGTCTACTATCTTCAACTCTAATGTAACTAAGAATATAGCTCTTTTTAGAAAGTGATACCATTTCTTCAATGTATAGATAATTTCTAATATTTTCTTATTGTTATGACTTAGGTCCAAAGAGTTAGGACAAAAGACCATTCTTATATTGGGTAACATAAGAAAACTCAATAGAGTTCTCAGTACAGACTACTCTTCCTTATATACACTTGGTTTCTGGTCCATGCTATGTTGTATCTAGCCTACCCTAATGTCCATGTATTATCCATAAGGCTAATATGCTTTTGCCATATTATATAATATTATCTATTCCAGAATCTTTTACAACTTTCTCTGCATCACATGATCTTGTGACCATGACCATAATATGATGTGACCATACTGTGACAGTACTATGTGACATGTGACATCACACTCCCTCCTAACCCTAAATAAAATAGAGACAAAAGATGAAAAGAGACTGAAAATAAAATAAAAAGGAAAATAAAATATAGTCTAGCATTCACAACTCTGACACTTATCATATATCTTGTAGTTGTATTTTATAGAAGAGAGAGACTTATTATCTTTCTTTAAGTCTTGAAAGAGTATAGTTTTAGTTGTAAAATCTAAGCTATTTGTTTTAATATAGAAGAGAGTAGAAGTGTCTAGAGAAATCAGCACTAATATAGAAAAAAAAATTAAGAAAAGAGTTCTATTATTAAATAATTCTTATTTTTTTCTATTTTTATTTCTTGTTTAGATATTATAATTACTACTTTAAACAAAAGTACTTATAGAAAGATTATATACTTACAGTCACATGATATGATATCACTAAGGCATATGAGAAGTCATATAGTTAGATTCACAATCATATGTTATTGTTATGATATACTTGGACTCTGACATTTAATTTTGATTTTCTTTTCTTTTTATTTATTTTTCTTGGTTTGATTTTTTTTTTGTTTCTTTTATTTCTTGGACAATGAAGAAGATATGACCTAATCATTCTTTTTTTCTTACCACCATCTTGTATAGTAGTACCTATAAGAGAATTAGTGAATGAATTGTTTTCCACTTCAGCTATCAGTCTACAACCTCTTTAAATGGCTTAATTTCCATCCAGCATAGATATAGATGTTGATACCAACATTATTAGAGGAAGATCTACTTTTTCTAGCAAAGTTAGTTTAAGAAAGTTGTCTACTCACTCAACTGCATCTTATACTCTATACCACGAAAGAATAGAGATTTAAAACAATTTTCTTGGACAAAGATGTTCAAGAGCCAGTCAATACCTCTCAGTTATCCTATATATTGAATAATGAGCAAGTAGGTAAGTTATTCAACAAGGCAACTGACAACAGTGTTATAGTACGAGAGTGTGGACAGACTTGGACTAAGGTTAGGGTTAAGTATTATAATTATTAGTCTACAATGGAAGAGAGATAGGAGATAGGCATGTGACCTGGAAGTCATGTGATAGAGTCTAGAGCAGTCTGGAAGGACTTAGGGTTTAGAAGGATCGGAAAGAGTCTAGAGAAGGAGTTAGGGTTAGGAGTGATGTCAAGAAACAACGGTTCCTCATGGTGTATACATGGTGTGCATATATACAGTGGAGATTAAGAGTATGACGTCAGGACACATGTAGGAAGCATGATGGCCTTAAGGAAAACACATATGGATGAGTAATAGAACATGAGGACAATGCATGGATATAAGAGCAGGTAATTATTGTTGTAGCATGGACCAGGAGCCTATAATATATATAGAGGATCAATACAGCGAGGGCTCCTTGTCGAGTTCTCTTGTAATCCTCACTACTAGATAGCCTTCTGTAAGCTTTGCTGAAGTAAGCATACTACAAGTACTGTTCCGGTGAGTGGTTGCTACAACAAACAGCCCCTAGAAAAGAGTATAATATATTCAAAATGAGGCACCAGCTCTCAACAATACTCTTGAACCATGAGATGAGAGTGTAGCTAATAATAATGCTAATATATATCCTCCATAGAAGGTTTTCGATAATCAATTACCATATGATACTAATCAGGCAACTGAGCAAAACTCATGGGATGGTAGTTTTCACCCTATTTCATTACATAGTTTACTTGAACATCTTCTGTTAGATTCTAAAAATATTAAAGAGTCCTTTTGTCGCATCACTAACTACATTAAAAACAAGAGTATCAATCATACCAAAGCAAATAACATATTGGATCTCAATAGCATAGGTAAAGTGGCCTGGAACTTCATTTCTACAATATACAAATTAGATTGAGACGCTCTTGTCACTAACAAGGATAACAGAACATTCAGACAATAAGTAGTGTCCAAATTCATGCCAAAAATTCAGAAAACCAAAAAGTTTACCAAAGGTGATAAGCTGACTAACAAACCAGTAAGTTTTGCAAAACTTCTGTTGCTAATATCCATGAAAACTCCTAAGAAAGTTAATGAAATTTCCAAATTCTTCAAGAAAAATACCAAACTGTTGGAAAAGAAAGACATTGGTAAATTATATGCTCAAGCCTTATCACTAATAACTAGTGAAAATTTGAAGATCAAGGAGACTTTTCCCAAATTACAGACGAGAAAATTTGACAATATACACAAGATCATTAGTAGTGTTGGGAAACCTAAGCCCAAATTGAATATGATGACAAAGAGTTCATCTAAAAAACAAGTTATCATTCTAATGAGCAATGAAAACAAGACTAGGTTTATGGAATCTTTTAGCTCACACATTGCTAACCTCAACAGGGTGTTGAAAAATATCAAATCAGATGTCATGGCTGACTTTGTATGTATGAATCAGGCTAGCATTATTATTGTTACCAATAAAGTCACCTCATCTCTTAACTTACAAATAATCAAGAGATATGTAAAAAATACTAACCAAATTGACTCAGACAAAGTTGAAACTCCTCAATTACCACAATCAAAGTCATACTTGAAAATTATAGATATTCCATATCTTCTAGAAAATACTAACATACCAATTTTTACAGATGTTGTCAAAACAATCATTAGTAACAATCACATCTTTAACAACATCATGGTTGTCTCAAAACCAAATATCATCAAAGTATTGCCTAAATCAGATATAGCAATCATCTGGTTGAACATCTGGGATGTTCAGAGTGGAATTGAGGCAAAGAGACTTATTAACAGGTATTTCAACATAGGAAATCATATCACTACTATTTGAGATGTGAATATGAACCTGGGTGTTCCTTAGTGCAAGAATTGCTAAAAATGGGAACATACAACATTTTCATGCTGAGTACAGAGATCAAAGTGTGTCAAGTGCAACAGTCCTTACAGAACCAAGCACTATCAACAATCCACTTGGTACTACAAGGCTAACTTTAAAACTAATTCACCAAGGCTTGAAACAAAACAGAGTGAGCTATATTCTTACATGTTCAAATATTTGAACTGCAAAGGCAAACATCAAGCTGATTCAAACTTGTGCTCTTTCTAGAAACATTGTTTCAATAGGGAATAGTATTCCAAAAAATATCAAGAACTTTGAGATATTAGAAAGCAATCAATTTACTCAAATGTAAGCAGCAGTCAAGCATGATTTTTACTAACATCAAAATCTTTTTACAAAATGTTCACAAGAACAATTTGCTTACTAACACTATTCTAGAAACATAGAAAGGTTTTGATATAATTTTCATCTAAGAACCACCATAGTCAATTATTCGTTCAATTTCAAGTTCATTGAGCAAAGAAGGAGAATATTTGGTAGGAGTACCAAACCACCCTAACTGGCTTACCTTTTCTAGGAATGTATCAAATGATCACAATTCTCCTAATATTGTGTTATATATAAATGTCAGACTTTTGCAATTTTGTTTTTCTCTACAAAAAGATATTTTCAACCATAGGGATATTTTATGTGCTTCATTTTTTATTAATGGCTCCATTTACTTTTTAATTAATGTCTACTCTGACTCTTCTCAAATAGCTTTAAAGTATCTAAAGGACACTAAAGCTAACATTAGTAACATTTTGATTATGACTGGGAATTTTAATATTAGAGACAGTAGTTGAGGCCTCTCTTTTCTGCATCACTCTATTCATTATGATTTTCTTAACGATATAGCAGACTCTATGGATTTATATATGTCTAAATCTTCTAAAATGTTCCTACTAGGTATTTGAATAATCAAAATAATTTAAACTTGATAATAGGTCTAATGTTCCTTCAACCAAACTCATCAGAACTTGACAATCACATGATCCACCTAGAATGGAGATTGTTATCAGATCATGTACTACTCACTGTCAACATTGTGATTATTGAGGAACATATACAAACCAAGAAACATACAATTGTCAAGAATAGCAAAGAAGAAATGAACTTCATTACTGAACTCATTGAAATTATCAAAGGTCTAAACATGAAGTAAAATTCAAGCAAGGATATTCTTGAATGAATAATTCAACAATTCGCTGACAACACAAAAAGAACTTGATTCAAACACTCAAAAAACGTCAATATCACAAAACACTCAAAATTGTAATGAAACAAGAAGTATCAAAAGGAACTTGAAAATTATAAAATTTCAAGAAATATCATGAATTGGAAAAAATTCAGAAATATCACCAAGAAGACCAAACATGTGTTTTTTGATATCAAAACCAAGAAATCATGGTAAAAATGAGAGGTCTCTAGAAACTCATGAATTGGGTCAAGAAGCACAAGTTACTAGCCATTGAAGCTATTCAACACAATAGTCAACCTTGCCTATAACTCAAAGATCTTTAGCAAGCACTTCATTTGTTATTCAATTCAGCTCAAAGTCATCAAATCAATTTGGATTTGTTAGAAGAAATTCCAAACAAAGCTATTATAATGTAAACACCATTCTCAGAAGAAGAATTCAAAAGTGCGATCTTGAAGTGCAACAATTCATTAACTTTGGGGCCTAATAAATTACTGTGAAGATATCTCAAAGTTATTGTCAACAACAGCTTATATCTAAAAAATTTCATTAACATTGCTAATGCATGCATCAATTTAGGACATTGGCTATTACTGTCACAAACTTCATTCAGCTTGTACCTCCACAACCAGTGGACCGATTTTCACGAACTAAGTTGCACTGGAAAGCCCCAAATGAGGGCTATCCGCACATATGCGGGATGTACAAAAGCAACAACAAATGACTGAGATATCAGGCCATCAGTAGCTGTAAAAGCTTTGTCTGCTAATATCTCATGAACGG
>Ga0157363_1006895_pt1 | contig 10725 bp, 10 predicted proteins | sample AttsexASBM1_FD_111477 | JGI IMG/M metagenome (GOLD analysis project Ga0157363, IMG submission 111477) | Fungus gardens microbial communities from leaf cutter ant in Ribeirão Preto, State of São Paulo, Brazil - Atta sexdens ASBM1 | ecosystem: Host-associated > Fungi > Mycelium > Unclassified ...
GAACCGGTGACTTGCCAAATCGTGCTGCATCCTTCGGAACAACCAGTAATTAGAAGGAACAATGTCCGGAGAATGCGGCGGGTGCGGTAAAACATCCCATTTGAGCGTTTCCAAATATTTTTTTACGACTTTAGCGATATGAGGCCGAGTGTTGTCATGAAGAAGAATAACTTTATCATGTCTTTGCTCGTATTCCGGCCGTTTTTCTCGCAATGCACGGCTCAAATGAATCAATTAGCCGATACCGATCGCCCATAATGGAATCGCCAGATTTCAGCAGCTTATAGTAAACAAGACCCTTTTGGTCCCACCAGATACAGAGCATGATCTTCGAATCATGAATGTTCAGTCGAGGTGCTGATGTTGAGGTCGATGGCAACGATTGACCGGATTTAGCATAGTATTATTTCTTCTTGGGGTTGTCGTAAAATATACACTTCTCATCTCCAGTCACAATCCGATGCAAAAATATCTTTTCTCTGTTATTTTTGAATCAGCTGTTCGCAAATGAAAAATCACCTTTAACGTCTCTCAGTTTCAGTTCATAAGGCACTCAATTTCCTCGTTTTTGAATCATTCCCATGGTTCTCAATCGTACAGAAACGGCTTGTTGAGTTACCTCCAATAATTCTGCAAGCTCCTCTTGCATTTGACTCTGATCTTCTTCGAGTAATACCTCTAATTCTTTGTCTTCGAATTTTTTTGTTGTCCAGAGCGAGGCTTGTCTTCAACGCTGAAATCTCCATCTTTGAAACGTCGAAATCATTCTCTACATAATAATTTATCAGTTGGAACAGTGTCACCATAAACTTCGACAAGCATTCGATGGGCTTCAGCCGCACTTTTCTTTCAATTAAAGCAAAAAAACCTCCCGCAAACACTGCTTGGTTAACACAAAATTCGACATTTCAAACACAGTAAAAATCAAGGTTTTTCTATGAAACTCAAAGTGATATAAACTAAATATTATTAGCAGATATTTAACCTCTCTGAAACCGCCAAAATCAGCTGTCACTATGAACCATTCACAACAGCTGGAGCCATCTTTAGGGAAACGGACCGAATTTGTATTTCCAATAATAGCGAGAATGAAAAATAGCGAATTCCATTTAAAAAATTCAAAGTGACATTGCTCTAACTTTGGTAACGCCATCCAAGGCCAGACTAATCACTAAATACATCATTTAGAACCTCACAACTTTGTCTGAAATGTTTTTTTCTAAAATGCTCTGTTTCCTAGATAAAAGGGATGTACAAGTCTGAGACACCCGATATATATAGGTTGTCCTAAAATAATCGCCAAATATTTCATGGGCAGAGCGGACTAAACTGAGTCAAAAAGTCCTGTACCATTTTGCAAGTTTCTCCGATAGTTAACAAGATATTAATCCTTAAAGATAGCCGAATACGCGCGCATCAAGCAATCGGTAGGCATATACATTTCGCAGTAGTGAAGAGTCACGGGCGGGATTTTGTCGAGGACGGACGGACATTTTCGATGTTATTTCTTCCCAAGTATTGCATCACCCTTATAATCTTGATCTCCTTTGTGCTCCTTTACTTTATTTTTTCTTCTTTAATTAACGGTTTAGTGCATGCGATATTTATTGGGAATGTCTTTGGAAAAGCCTAATGAGTGAGTCCTGCAGAGGAGGGGAAGGCCGAATGTCCTCCTTCTCCTTCCCCTTCAAACTCTCGTAATGAGAATGTCATTCCATTGCAGGACTTCGAACAATTCATGCAAGACAAATTTGATAAATTCATCAAAGCTGGTGGTAATTCTTTCGCCTCATCATCAAGGTCTAATTCCTCAGTAAACCTGATGTGTTCGAACACGCTCAATTTCGAGGGCACGGAAATCCAGCAACACGCTGAATACACAACATTCCTCTTCCTCTGACAAAAACGTTAGCAGCGTTCAAGTTCATTACTTGGCTCGCAACAGGTGCCTATGGAAGTTACTGTCGATAAAGTACTCAGATTCAGCTAATACAGAAACGGGCGTCCTAATAAAGGCTCGAAGCAAAAGATCAATCCAGACAGTTCATCATCCACGACGATCAATGACAATAATTCTCAGCAAGATAAATCCAAGACCTCAATTGATTTGCTCGTAATAGGTAGGACTGACTCGCCTTTTCGTAAGTAGCTCGATTGTACATGTTCATACAAATATGGACAACGTCAGAAACATCTTTTGAGGTTATGATGAAAAGGCAAGTATCTAAACTCATTTACGGATATCTGCTCGATGAAAAAGATAGATAGGAACAAAATAGCGCTCAAGATACGTTCTGCTATCTCCACCAAGGCATTAATTGAAAATAGATAGGCAAGCATGGTTTAATGGTGTTCATTCCAACTTACCGCAGTCCGTTCTAGTATAATTAGAGATGTACCAGTATCGGTAATAGATCAGAATCTGACATCAGATTTACGCTGAACAAATAAAATCATTGAGATTGATAGGCTCAATAAGTGCAGCATTAGAGATAGTAAAGTCGAATACGTCCTTTCAACCATCAATCATTTGTCAGACAAGTACTGCCAAGATATGTTATTTTGTATTACGATTTACATGTGGTTTCCCTATTTATCCCAAGAATAAAATCATATTTTTCTTGCTATAGAATCGGACATATTGGGAAATACTGTAATAGCTTCTGCATACTGGACGCGGATATGTTTGCCACGCAGCAAAATGTGATGCGGTAGCCAATAAACTTACAGCTCCTAATATGTTCATTGGTTAACGCGTCTCATTTTGCCGCGCGGCAAACGTTTCCGCGTCTAGTATGTAGGAGCCATAAGGGCAGTCCTCGAGGCTGTGCGAGAAGGATTTATGAAGAGGAGTAGTCTGCGAAAGATAGAATCTGCCTCCTAAGTGCCTTCTAAGTGCATTAACTGCGAGGGTGATCATCTGTCCATTTCATCTATTTGCCCCTTGTTTATTAGACAAAAAAATATTCATGTTCTGGTTTCTGTCGAAAACATCTCACGAGGAAAAGAATTTCTCGAGTTCCTGGTTCATTTATCTCTCAGGATACTTTGGGTTACAACGCTACACAGCATATGGATTATCGTAGCTTCCCTACGCTTCCGCGTAAAGAATTTTCGAATCTTGCCTCTTCTCCTTTCAGTCATAACAAGTTTTCTATATTGGAGGACGAAACGCCTATGCCTACACCTTATTCAAAGGTTCGAACGTCTGATCCAAAAAGTTACAAAGGAGACAGAAATTCTCAAACATACTCCTTTCGCAATCTCAGAGGATCAGACTCTAGAGAAGAATCATAGCCCAGGAAAATCCCTGTTAACTATTTCTCTATTAAGAATTCCACAGAACAAAGATAAGATATCAATTACTAGTAGCTTCGAACGGAAGATCTCCTTTCACCTCAGGTATATATTTTTCAAAATGAAGTATAACGATTTAGAACACACTAAGCAAGATCAACAATCTGTAAATAACTGATCTCTTTCTGACCAATTTATTGCTTACTACGTTCATTAAAATTTTGGAAATTTCAATCCAATATAATTTCCCGCAACCGCTTAATATGATGTCAGACTTCATTAATTTCTCTATCCATGCTTATGAATCAATCGACAGTTAATTTTTTTTGTCCACAAATAACAACTACGTCATGCATACCCTCATCTATTACTCAATTTAATTTAATTTTAATAAATCACTAAATACATACGTTATACCGAGAAACTCTAGATATTCCCTCGATTTTTCAGGCGTTACACTAGTTAACTGGAATTGTAGAGACTTGCGCAGCAAGCTCCAGGAAATTCATATGCCCAATTATGCTTTGGACATTTGGTGCCTACAACAGACTAAACTTCTTGAAGATACCTTAATTCACTCTAAAATTTATAAATTCAAAAATTTATAAGTTTAAAAAAAGACATATTTAAACCTGGTCAAAGTGGCATAGCGATAACTATTAAAAGATCTTTCAAATTTGAGACCCTCGATCTTTCTCAATTCTTCCTCATAAAACATTGGAGATTTTTTGTATATATTCATATTAACAATTCCCCATGCCTTATCATCAACGTGTATAAACACCCTAACTCCACACACCTCAAGTAATCTTTGAGCAACTGTTAAATTATGCTTCGTCATATACGCAAGCATTAATCATGGGCGACTTTAACGACCATTCGATGAATTAGGGGTGCTCCTTTTCCGATTCAGTAGGATCATCAAATGTGATTGATAATCAAAGCCCGATTATTTGTAATGATGAAAAACCCACACTATTAATACCACCTGGTGATTCTATTCCAATTATCGACCTAGTTATCGCCACCACTTATATAGGGTGCGTCATCAAAATCCGAACAAATTTCAATTTAAATTTTTCGCTATATTGTGTCTCCGCCAGAGGTTGTTAATGACCGAACAAGTCTTTTAATAAACAGTCATATTCTCAAAACGGCCACGATGTTGAAAGTGCGGAGTATAATCGAAGAGTCGCGATCATCGAGGGCCTTCACGCTAGGCGCTTAGCAATTCAGTAAATAACTCAATAAATAATTCGGTTCTTTGGACATCCGAGATCAACCGTTTATGACATTGTGGTAAAATATACAACTTTAGAATAGTCCAACGAAGGTTCTAGTATGCCAGCGAGGAAGAGTCACTCGAAGGAACGCACTGCGAGGATTCCTGCAGTCATTAAAAGGGCTCAAGCACTGATTTCGGATAACCCAGGGTAATCGTTGCGCGTTGCGCTTGCTGCGCAAGTCTCTACAATTCCAGTTAACTAATGTAATGCCTGAAAAATCGCAGGAATATCTAGAGTTTCTCGGCATAACGTATGTATTTAGTGATTTATTAAAATTAAATTAACTTGAGTAGTAGATGAGGATGTGCGTGACGTAGTTGTTATTTGCGGACAAAAAGAATTAACTGTCAATTGATTCATAAGCGTATAATGGAGCTGTGGAAACTGTGCGAAAGGTCATGTGTTTTTTAGTAGGACGGTGCATCGGCTTATATAAGTCATTTGATTCAAAATTGCCTCTCAGACAACGTTGATATGTTTTAATCTAAGAAATTCTGGCCTCCCAACAGCCCAAATTTAAATTCTTTGGACTACTATGTATGGAGCGTAGTTGAAAGGATCACAAACAAGTCTCGGCATCCCAATGTGATGTCATTAAGGATCACTATTGAGCATGGACAGCACTACATTATAATATGCGAACGCTTTAGATAAAGATTAGAGGCCGTCATTCAAGCTAATGGGGAATATATCGAATAATTGTATTCTACAAAGATCCCCCAAATGCCATGTAAAAGAATTTTCTATAATATTTAATTTTTCATTAAAAATATTTTGTTTAAAGAAATTGTTCGATTTGTTCGGATTTTGGTGACGCACCCTGTATTTCCTCACATAGTTGTAACACAATCGCAGACACTCTATCTAGCGACCACCTTCCGTCTTGATTAGGCTGGACGCTAATGCTGTTTCTAACTTACAATTTAAATATAAAATTAAATTAAATTCTCGACAGAGAATTTTTTAGCATAAATTATCAATTAATAACGGTTTTTTCCTGTCGAATCTGTGCAATTCAGCTCAAGAACAATATAAGATTCTGGTTAATAAAGTCACGAAAACTTTATACTCTTTATTTCTTCCAGACTCACACATACCAAAGTCTAAACTTATCCTATCGTAAACGTATGCTTCCCCCGTAGCGGACGAAGAAATGTTAGAGTATGGAAGACGAATATAGGACAACTATGCGATGTTTTAATCTACAATTCGGAAAATTACCTGACTTATAAACGAACAGCGGCTAACTGGAGGATTCTTCGAAAAATGAAAAAGAACAAATGGCATGAATTCTGCGCTAGTTTTAATAGTAAGACACCAATAGCATCTATGGAATATTGTGAAAGTATTTAAAAACAGAAGACGCTTGATTCCTGCTGAACACATTCGCTCTGCTCAAGTTGCGGTCATCAACAAGATTTGCCCACCAACATACAGCACTGAAGATCCGCCATCTATTGAGGAAATGTTGACCACAGATTATGGATCGACGGCTGTAATATGTAAAGAACTGAACAAACCAATTATTATAAGTGAACTGACATCGGCAATCATAACGGCTAAAGAAAAGTCAGCACCAGGCCTTGACCAAATAGAATATTCTATCATCAAATACTTTCCTTCTGAATGTAAACGAACTTTTGAACATATTTAACCGTATTTTTGATGAAGGAAAATTTCCAGAGGACTGGATACATGCACTGGTCACTTTCATATTCAAGCAGGGCAGCAAAGGAGTCAGTCCATTTTACTACTCTCATGTCTCTTTAAAGTCATAGAAAAAATTATATACTGGAAAATAAGATGGTACTGAAAAATAAGATAGAACCTAAAACCCTCTCCAATAATTAACTTGGTTTTCGTCCTCTAAGCTCATGCATTCATAGTCTAGTCGTGTTCATCAATTTTATTCAAGGAGGATTCATAGATAATGCCAGCACTCTTTGTGTTCCTGGATATTGCATTTGACAATATCAACCCTTTTATTCTGTTGAATAATTTCACACGTCCCGGCGAAAACAAGAAAATTCATTAGTATATGCTATCTTTAAGTGACAGATTTCATTTGTGTGCAACGGTGAATTCCAGAAGCTTTATATCACTCTGAAAGGCATCCCGCAGGACTCAACTTTAAGCTCCTTTCTTTTTAATTTATATTACTCGGAGATTAACGAATGCCTGCACGAAACACCTTTCTGCAATATACTGATGACATAGTCTTTTTAACAAATTATAATGCTGATGCAGCATGTTTATACATTCAGATCTCGTTGGATAAAATTCACGAATATGAGAAACAGAGGCTTGGAGTTGTTTCCCACAAAATCACAATGGATTCTATTTATAAAGAAAAGGAATGAGTTTCCAGACATTAATATTAATACTAATAGTGTCACTATCCCTAGAACACAACAAGTTACTTTCTTGGGTATTATCTTAGACTCTAGGCTTAAAGGTAAGAAGGAACACTTGAAACATTTAATTAAAAAAGAATGCACCCTCACCAACATCTTTTCAGTTTTAGCTGGCTCCAAATGGGGAGTCAGTTCACCCGAGACTACTCCACAACTTGTATAGCTATTTTCCGGTCATCTATTGAATACGGATCTCAAATCCTCAAGATAAAAGGCAATGAGACCGAATTTATACAACTGGAGCGTCTGATCAATAAGAATCTACGTATTACTCTGGGCTTCAGACTTTCAATTCCCATAAATGTGATTATGGTGAAACTAAAGAAATTCCACTCGCTCTGAAGTTCGGATACACCTTATCCAAATATGCGTACAAATGTCTAGCAAGGAAAAACAGTCCAGATATTGAACAGTCTGAAATACTTGGAACGAATCATCTACTCTACAACAAGAAGACAGCAAGCTTTTACTATAATTCCTATTTTAAGGCATTATGCTGCATAGAAATACAATTCTATTATACAACATATGCATCAACAATTCTATTATACAACATATGCATTAACTCGCCTTCCACCTTTAGACATAAGTTATACCTATGTTCGCCAGTATAACTCGATGTCTCTTATTCCCAAAGATTCCAACAATGCAATCCATCAGGCCCGATTCCGAGAAATTTCAATGGAATATTTTTCAAGAACTCTTTTGTTTACAGCTCTAAATCGGGTAATGGAGATCTCGCCAATGAAGCTGCTTTACACGGATATCGCCCCAGGTTCAAAGTGTCTTTTCAAAATTTCGTGGTCTTATCCAAAAGCACTTCCAAAACACTATGTTCCAAGCGTACTTAGATTGTTCTGTTGCTACCAAGGGACAGTTGTACGATATTTTCTATAGAAATAAGCTCCCCCAAACCTTGGTTTCATGACAAAAAACTGAAAAGAGAGGAGGTAATTACTATCTCTAGAATCCGATCGAACCATTATAATCTAGCTCACAGCTTGCATCACAAGAGTATCATTGGATCTCCGGAATGTCCCTATGGGGATCCTATTTTAAATATTAATCATTCTTTTTTATTGCAATCTACCAGGTATAAAAGCTTAAATTCGCTGTTTGCTCATAGATGGCATTAGTGAGCGTACAAAGCTATCCTAGGCACACAACTTTTTTTTATGTGTTTGACATCTATCAACATTAACCAATGCACATCATCAGCAATTTCATACAACAACATACATTTTTTCTTTCGTAATCATGTCTAATTTTTTGTTAAAAAAAAAGCATGTGCGGGAAGCTTTGCTTTTCTGTTTCAATTTGAAGAAATCGGCTGCCGAATCGCATCGAATGCTAGTGGAGGTCTATGGCGACAATGCTTTATCGGAAACAACGTGCAGAGATTGGTTTCGTTGGTTCAATGAAGACAATTTTGACCTGAGTGACAAGAAGCGTGAAAATCGGCCCAGGAAAGTTGAGAACTGTCAATCGCAGGCTTTTTTGGACGAGGACGATACCCAATCGCAAAAAATGCTTGCAGAGCAATTGGGTATTCCTCAAGTAGCCATTTCCATGCGGCTACATGTCATGGGAAAGGTTCAAAAGATCGGAAAATGAGTGCCGCATGAACTGAATGATAGGCAGATGGAGCGACGCCAAATTCTGCTTGCCAGACAAAAAAGAAAGTTGTTCTTGCATCAGATTGTGACAGGCGATGAAAAGTGGATCTATTTTCAGAATTCTAAACGCAAGAAATCTTGGGTTGATCCCGCCCAACCATCAAGATCTTCCTCAAGATTAAATCGCTTCGGACGGAAGACGATGCTGTGCGTTTGATGGGATCAGGAGGGTGTCATCTACGAGCTGTTAAAACCTGGTGAAACTGTTAATGCTCACCACTACCATCAACAACTGATCAAATTGCACCGTGCTCTGCGTGAAAAAAGGCCGCATTATCGGAAAAGACATGACAAGCTGATTTTCCTCCCCATCAACGCACCATCGCTCACGTCAACAATGGTCCAAAACTTGGAGAGTACTTGGAGACACTCAACTGAGAAGTGCTATCCCATCCCGCTTACTCACCAGACCTGGCACCTTCTGACTATCATCTGTTTTCATCGATAGGCCACGCGCTCGCTGAGCGGCACTTCGATTCTTACGAAGACGTCCGAAAATGGCTTGATGAGTGGTTTGCCTCGAAAGATGAGAAATTTTTTTGGCGTATACACAAATTGCCCGAAAGATGGGAAATATGTATAGTTAGCGAGGGAAAGTACTTTGAATAAATTTTTGCTTCCTAGGAAAAAAAGTGTTTTTCTGATTAAAAAACAACGAATTTAAGCTTATATACTTGGTATGTATTGGCAAATCTCATAAACTAAGAGCATACTTTAAGAAGCATTTCCCTATGCACCTCATTGATATACACCATGATAAAAGATCTGCCAATTACAATCTGCCGTCTTATCTGTGCTTACTTAAAATCCCTAAATCTTTTCTTCTTCTTCTAGTTCCCCTGTATGGATTTCCGACTTGATGACTATGATTGGATTATAGTACCATGCGAAAGGATCTAATAATCCTTAGCATAAGAGTCTCTTCGGGGACAGAAAATGCTTAAAAATTACTGCTCAATGTAATGATTGCCAACATAATCCTAGCAATCTTCAAATGTATCTTTGTATTTAAGACGGAGACTCTAGGTGTCGCCTCAATCGGTGTGTAGATCAATGCATACATTAGAGCATTATCATAGATGCGTGTATCAAAACAAGTAAAATTAAATTTCAAATATTTAAATTGCTTTTATTCATGAAAATAATAAAAAATTGATAACTTTAATTTGACAAAAAGCAATATAAGCCACCGATAACAAAGGAAAAATTCCAATCTCAATAAGTGATTGAATCAAATCATTTCTAAATTCAGAGCTCCGAAGACAAGCCCAAAAAATATGATTCAGATCTTAAAATTCAAATCTATATTTACAATCTTTTCTTGCAGCCTATTTTATGTAAAAAGGCATTTGTAAAAGAATATCCCGTTGTTAATCTAACTGTCTTACCAAAATCATTTCTATAAATTTTCAATTTACAAAATGAAATTAAATCTATTTCCGTACCTAATTCTAAATTTCTGTGTTTGGATTAAGTGAATTAAAATTCACAAGCGAATAGCAGCAATAAGCGAAAGATGAATATCCCAAACATATAACGATTCCTTAAAGTGTTTGATTTCATTCCACTTCAAAAAAATAAATGATATATTTCTATTAGATATCCTTTCAACTGCGATCGATTGCGACTGCGAGCGAGAAAAATATTTTAATTTATTTAAAATTTTATCATGTTTAAGTTGGATGCATTTAAATAAAAAACTTTCAGATAATTTATTAATTACATTGTTAAATGATCTTTGATCAGAAAATTTCCAACACACTCTGTTAGCTGCAGCTCTAGCACTCTAATCAACCCCAATGCTCTAGCACTCTAATCAACCCTATGCTTTTATATGCAGCACATAACAAGTTATTAATTATATCAATATATGAATTGGCCGCATTAATGTACTAAAAGATCCCCCCACTCAAATTGTGCCAAGGTTGCATTGATAAATTTCAATGACATTTGAGCACTGAATTCCACGTGAATCCCGATATTCACTTTAATATATTTATAAATTGTAAAGATTTATTTTTTAAAAAAATAATATTCTTTCATCTCAATCCA
>Ga0157363_1006896_pt1 | contig 10724 bp, 5 predicted proteins | sample AttsexASBM1_FD_111477 | JGI IMG/M metagenome (GOLD analysis project Ga0157363, IMG submission 111477) | Fungus gardens microbial communities from leaf cutter ant in Ribeirão Preto, State of São Paulo, Brazil - Atta sexdens ASBM1 | ecosystem: Host-associated > Fungi > Mycelium > Unclassified ...
CGCGCGCGCGTGTGTGTGTGTGTGTGTGTGTGTGTGTGTGTGTGTGTGTGTGTGTGTGTGTGTGTGTGTGTGTGTGTGTGTGTGTGTGTGTGTGTGTGTGTGTGGTATACATAAATTATGATGCAATGAGGCAAGTATACGTCAATACATATGTACACATACATATTGACGTACATACACCTTTTGGTATACCTGTACATGTGTCGTCTCACCCTTGATTACTAGGTCGTCCTTCTCCCCCTCAGTACACATTTACGTCTTTATACGTATGTCTAGAATCTTGCACGGTTTTTTCCTTCTAGTAAAATGATAACGTGCACGGTTCGATACAGTACGGGAATAAATAAAATAGTCATGGAAGAATAGGTCTCTTTCGCTGATGTACTATTACTAAGAAGTATATTCAATTGTGATATACGATTGTTTTAATTTACACAGCTAACGCTAAATATTTATAAAAGGTTCCTAAAATCCCCAAAAAACATTCCGAAAGTATTCTGGAATATTCCAAAATATTTACGATATGTATAAAAACAACATTCATATAAATATCGATTAAAAATTTTATTTATATATCATTACATATTTCGGAATGTTTCATATATATAATGTTTCGCAAAATTTTAATTTTTCCAGAAGTTCCAGGTCTAGTCATCCCTGAATAGGTTTTTAAATAAAATTTTGTTTTGAAAACTCTTCATACTTTCACCTGGAGCCCAATTTTGAAGCTTACTTTAGGCCTCATCCACAATAATCGCACACATGATATAAGAATATAAGTTAATATTATATTTCATTCCCAAAGATGCGCAGTCGTCTTCATGGTGACTGTTCTTTGACCAATCAAAAATTTGTCCTAAATTTAAGAGAAATATTTAGGATAAGCATTTGATTGGTTGTTTTAATTTAATCTGCCGGCTATTATGCGCAATGAAATACCTTACATTCTTATACTATGGGCGCACAGTCTGTCTCGTAGATCGCAAGCTTGTTGGGACAAGTCAATTTTAATATTGACGCATCAGAGTTTGTACGACTATTGTAGATGAGGGCAAAGCCTTATAGGCTTTACACTTAACAAAGGTGAAATGCTTATATTCTCTTCCAGATAATTCTTGTTAACGAGTAAATGCTTTTTGACACAGCCTCTATCGGCGGAGATGTGTACTGCTTGCACGCTCGCGATTCTCGCATGATATATACATATCACGAATAGTCATACAATATTCTGAACATTTCATCGACATTTGTATATTCTTTGCATATTCTTTGATCTACGATTCTTTCACTGTGTTGGAATATTCGGCACATGGGGAATACGAATCGAACTTTCGAATAAATATTTAGAATGAATATCTAAATTATCACTTCCCTGTTTCGTAAAAAGCATATTGCATATGCTCTCTGTATCATGTTATCTTTGTTTAATATTTCGGTAACAAAGAATCGGTAAACAAGAATAAAATTATACATTATGCGCTTTAAAGCGGGGAGCACAGACTCCTGCATAACGCATAACACATAAGGTATATGTGTTATATGAAATTCAACCTATGGTCGCAGCACAGATTTTTGCATAACGCATAATGCATAAGAGAATCAACTAATTAGAATCTTTCCTTTCTTTTCATTCCATGGAAAAGAAAAATTTCGATTGTTTGATTCCCTTATGCACTTTGCAATGTGTTATGCAAGACTCTGGGTGCGTTCGGGAAGACACTATTCGCGTTATGGACGCAAACGCTACCATTGCTGTTCTTGGAATCATAGCGCGATAGCAAGCTCCATGAACAATCCTAGCATAGCGTTGGTAGCGTTTAACCAGAGAGATATATTTGTCGAGGTTAATGTTGGAGATTCTGTTTTCAATCTCCAATCAAACTTTTCCCTATAATTAAAATTTTTAAGGTTTTGTAAAGTATTTGTAACATAAATTTTTTATTTTCTCGTAGTGAATAACAGAATGCAATCTCAATTGCAATCTCTATGATAGCTTGCCGCTAGGCCGAAGTGAACAATGTAGAAATTAGATAAAAAAATTAATAGTTACACTAAATAGATTAATCAGATAAAAGGAAGAACCCTTGAGCATCCGTTGTCAATTTCAAAAGAAGAAGCATATCTACATAAGGCTCTTCATCTGCAGCGGAATATCCTGTTGCGCTATACCGCAATAGTAACTTTTTTCCGTATATACGGGAATTAAAAATTGCCAGTAACAAGATACTTCTGACTTTCACATTTATAATGAAATCAAATACACAAGTTGCACTTCGCGGAAACTTTGAAAAGTTAAAGATGATACACAAGCAAGAATTACGTTCACTCCAGCCTAATGGCAAGCCATCAGCAGAGATTAAAATTAAGATTGCATTCATTATAATAAAATATGAAATTGACGTATTAACATATTACGTACGTTTACTCTACAAAATTCTAAGAGAGAAAAGTTTGGTGACACTCGAGAACAGAATTCCCTTAAACATTAATCTAACTTGGACGAATGTTAAACGCTACTAATGCTACGCTCGTTCACGTATCTGTAAACGCCAACGCTATAATACACTACCTCGGAAGAAATAGCATCGATAGCGTGCAATTGTGATGTAACGCTACCATTAGTGACATCGTGTTTGTTAGCGCTATCTGCAGCTCCGCGAACAGTTTGTAGCGCTAAATAGCGCGAATAGCGTCTCCCCAAACATACCCTCTGTGTTGCAGTCATATCAGTTCTTTATTTTATGGAAAAGAAAGAAATGAAACACTTTGATTGATTCATTTTCGTATGTCTCATGTGTTGTGCATTATGCAAGAGTCTGTGCTCCTCGCTTATGTATTGAAGATTGACACATTCTACAATAAGCTATTAGTAATAAATCAGAAATCAGAAGCTAGAAATTAATCAATCATAATCAATTATTCTTTTTACATTCTACTGAAATTGGTCAATTTCTAGCTTTTAACTTTTGATTTATTATTAATGGCTTATTGTAGAACGTATATGAGATTAAAGATTTAAGCGGGAAGCACAAATTCTTACATAATGCATAACACATAAAACATAAGAAATCCAATCAATTAGAATTCTTTATTTCTTGGAAAGGAAACGAAGGATTGCGTGTTATGCGTTATGTAAGAGTCTGTGCTCCCCGCTTAAAAATTAAAATTTCACCAATGAAGACAAAGAAATTTTGACTTCTTTTGTTCTAATTGGTCAAACTTCAATCTTTCAATCTTCAATCTCATTCTTCAATGCGTAATCTGATTCCGGCCTTATGCATAAGAAAATGTATCAATCAAAGTCTTTCGTTTCCTTCCTTTTCATGAAATAAAAAACTCTGATTGGTTGGATTTATGATGTTTTATGTGTTGCATTATGATAAGTTTGTGCTCCCCATTTAAGCCTATGATGGGAAGCACAAACTCTTGCATAAATACATATGGATATGTTCTTAGTGCTTGCACATTATACTTTCGTACTTAGAAGTTTGTTCCACGACGAGCGGAACGGACATGTTTGTCTTATTGTTGCTTGATTATTGCGGCTTGAGTGTTGCATCATCCCCAATTTTTATTAAGCCTGCCGGTTTTTTTGTTTTGATTTCATGTTTCGTTTTTATTATTCTCCCACCAGCGCCGTTCCTTTGCGAAGGTATGCGCGGAACACATTTGATACTGGACATATCGTTTGAAACTATTGCTTAGTTTACATTTGATACACGTACCAATTAGTAACTTCCTATTAAATTATTTTAATATTAGCGATATATTCAAAGAATGATATACTAAATTGATACAATACGGATCAAAATAATTAATTAAATACACATATCGTATATATGTTACACATATCACCGAAATTAAGATCATTCAATGGAAAGTTACTAATACTCGTATCAAGTACACGATGTAAACTAGGCTTATGTTTTTATTTGAAATTTTATATTTTTCTGTTATTAAACAGATTTCTTCATAACTATATTATTTCTTCATAACTATATTATTTCTTTATAATTATAATTGTAATATGAAATATATCAATAAAGAATATTTTGCATTATTTTATGCTTTCAATTGCCTAATTTACATCGTGCACTTGATACACATACTTACTAGTAACTTTCTATTAAATTATTTTCATTTCAGCGATGTATCCAAAGAATGATGTTAACTAAATTGGTTATTACTAAATTGGTTATTACTAAATTGGTACAATATGCATCAAAATAATTAATTCAATACACATATATATGTATATATATGTATACACATATCGCCGAAATTAAGATCATTCAATAAAAAATTACTAGTTTGTACCTGTATCACCGACGAAATACTATTAAAGACTGTCGACAACTGATATAAATTTGCTATTATTAACATAAATATTTGGCTTATACATTATTAAATTCATGAATTTTTATTACATAAATAAATATGCATATTTGTAAAGCTATAATATTACAGAAAAATTATAATTTTTTTCTTTGCAGTTATCATCTCTGATAATCAAACTTTGATAATAATATTGAAATCACAATTTTAAAGAAAAATCAAGTATTATTGAGCTTTCAATGCAGTATGTCTATTAAACTAATAAATCTTAAATTAATACAATATTATCAGTTTTTAACTCTTAATTACTTCATTTATTCACAAAAACGCGAACTCCCGTAAGGATGTCGGTTTTTAATAGTATCTCATCGGCTCGTATCAAGTGTTCGTTGTTAACTAGGTTAATAAGTTTTTCAATATAAGTGCGCCATTTCCTTCCATTGTGATTCGTACTGTCATAGTAAGGACAAGCCAATCGAAAACATGGGCCGATGGCTAGACTCTGTTTTTCTAGGGACTCTAGTGACGAACCTGTCTACAATCTATACTAATTTTCTATGGCTATGCTTGAAGGCGATGCTCTCTGATTATACAAAGAAACTCTTTATTTACTTTTCGTTAAAATCAGAATCTCGCGTAGGGATAAAGCCGATAAAGTCGAGGTATTGTGTTCAGTGTTTCATGAGCACGGATATCGATACAAAGGAAAAGAAAAGAAAGACGAACTTGCGCAATTTTCATAAGTCCACTTTATCTTTGACGAGAGATGTCTGACAGTATGGACCGAGAGAAAAGTGAAAGGTTAACTGCGAGGGAAATCGAGGAAGAGGAAATGAAACGTGAACTTACGGGTAATCAAATATGTTTACAATTTAATAATTGAAATAATTGAAATGAGATAATTAGAATGCGGTACTATTAAAGACCAACCTTGGGCAAATTTTTATCCTTGTAAAAAAAAGGATCCAGAGATAATTGAAGAACGTTGACATTATCGATAATTGATATAAATTTGTCGTTATTTATTATTGACATAAATATTTGACGATAATAAGATTATATTAAGACCGAAAATGAAATTAAATACTAAGTATAAGCATATTCAAACCTATAATGGTCAAAACTAAATCTTCTCAATGTCTAAATAATTCACAGTAAGTTATCTATATCCTATATATGTACATGCATATATTACTATACTTTTTGTAGTTATTCGAACTGTGTGTCGAAATTTTTTTGCATTTTATTAAACGCAATTAAACTACTGCATCACTACTAATATCATTTAATATCAGTTAAATTAAAAAGCAAATTCTCAATCTTTGATATCATATTATAAAGGTGTTAATATGCTGGAAACCTTAAATAAATTTATTGCGAAAAATATTACCTGGGCTGGGATTTGAATCTGGATCTCTTGTATTTCGTACGAGCGTCCTAAGCCATTAGACCACTGAAGCCTTAGTAATATTCTTCGCAATAATCAATGTAAGAACAATAACATTTCTTGCAGGCAGTATGTATAAACAATAAAATTTTATTAAGACCGACATGAAATTAAATATTAAGTATAAGCCTATATTCAAGCCTATACTAAGCATGTGCATATAATAAATATTTGACTAATACATTACTAAAATCAGGATTTTTTATTGTAAATGTTCTGTAAATGAGTGTACATACTTGTAATGCTATAATATCTTATATATTGCTGCAAAATTACAATTTTTTTCTCTACAGTCATCTCTATTGATAATCAAACATGGACAATAACATTAAAATCACAATTTTAAATAAAAATCAATTATTATATGTATTGAGTTTCAAATGCATATCTATATCTAAGAAATTAATGAATTAAGTCAATCATAAAATTAGTACTATATTACTAGTTTCTTACTCGCAGTTTCTTCATCACTTAAATGTATTAACTAGAATGCGAATTCTTGTAAGGATGTCTGTTTTTAATAGTATCTCGTCAGTAATATTCATATATGAATATATAAATGTGTAACTATATATATATGTATATATTACTGGTTGTATTCTCACATGTACGGCCTAATAAAATTCTTATTGTTTGTAAATATATAATTGTTAATTCTATAGATATACCGATTTGATTTGTTGGACTTGAAATACAATCATAAACTGAAATAATTTCAGAATTAAATTAATTGATAGTCAATTTTAATAATAATGCTTGTAGCATGTCTTAAATGTAGAATAAAATTTGTTTAGATGAGAGTTTATTTTCGAAAAAATCAATTTTAAATTAAAAAAAAATATTTACAGATTTATAACAGTACATGAATTTGAATTACATTTTTTTACAAGCCATCTGTCCCCTGTCAATTTTATTTTAATAGAGATTATATTATAATTAATAATTATTGTTAAAAAAACATACAATAATATTTAAGCGAAAGTAAGCGAAAAAATTATCTTTTTGATCGTATTATTGATTACAAGAATATCTTATATATTTTCTGCAAGTGTTATTACATATAAAATTATAAATAAAATATTTTTTAACCTGAATTTAAATATGTATAAATTATAGATAACCTCATGTAACAAAAATAAATTTTTTTTCACACTAAGAAAATCAAATTGTCCTTGAAAATGGAGAGACAAATATAGATATTCTGCGACATTAATTGCGTTGTTATGAACATTTGAAGTTTAGAGGAAGTCATTTCAGACATTATGAGATAAATTTTTGCGATTGTTTGAAAATTATATGTTTCTACGTCAAATTAGTCGCAAAACATTAAAAAATAATAAAATTGAACAAGTGGAGCAAATTGACGAAAAAGTGCATTTTTAGTCAAAAATTATTTAAAATTGAAAATTCTTTTTTTTAAAAAGCAGTTAATATATATATTTTTAACATTCACAAAGAAAATTATACAAAGACTATAAAAGGAAAGAAATTGAGCAATTTTTTTTTGTTAAAAAATTTTTTTCCATTTTGCTTCACTTCAACTTTATTTCAATTTTATATGAAAAAATTATTTTCAGACAATCAAAACTTTATTCTGTACCGAAATAACATCTCTAAACTTCAAAAGTTCATAAAAAACGCAAATAACTTACCGCGAAATGGAATGTATATCTATGCTAGATTTTATCTTTGTACTTTCATGAACAATTATCTCGTGTGAAAAACCATGCTGTCCCGGTTTAACAGGCAGATAATAACATTATATAATAGCATTAGTTAACAATCAATGATTATTTGTCAAAACATATTTTCATTTTTAATTAAATACTAATTTAAAACTTGATTTAAGCCTGTGGCCATGCTGCTATCTGAATTTGTACGCTTGCAAAATACTGCTGGCTGTTTTGCTGGTTAATTTAATTTTGGACGGTATGAATTTTTGCGCTGGCGAAGCAGCTGATATCTATTTGACAAAAAGTCTGTTCTTTTTAACTTTAAGGTTCTTGTATGATTCATCTTTCTTCCTTTTTTCTCGTTTGAGAAAAAAAGGGAAAAGGTGAACTGTGCAAGAAGTTCAGCTAAAAAACATAGGCCTAAAAAAAACACTTGGCAATAGAATAGTACAATTGTATTGTTTTTAATTCTTGCAAAGAGATCTAAAACTGCGTTTTGATTGGTTATCATAATGAGCCAGCACAACATGTAAGACAAACGGCACACACGCGCGCGCACACACACATCTATCATCATAAAAAATCCAGTAAATTATTATTGTCAGCCAGCAAATTATTGTGGCATTTCTAGCATAGCAATCAAGTTGTATACCATTAGTATACAAGTAATCCTGCAAGAAAAAAAGGCTTTAGAAAAGACTAAGAATGTATTTGTTAAAAGCACAATTAATATTTTGTTTTTTAGGTATTGGAATATACGAGCCAGGATTTACTTATAAAGAAATGAAAAGACTACTCGAATTTGTTAACGAATCTCAAGATACATCGAACGTTACTTCCAATAATAAAAATACGCAGCAGGTATAATTACAATTGTATACTTTATACGCAATTGATATGCAACTTTGATATGCATTGAGAAAATGAGATCTTTTATATAATGACAGTAATGAAAGAAAGGAGAATAGAAAGGAGAATTCATTGTCTGAAATTTTTTAGGCAATACAACATTCCGATAATGAGTGCCTATCAGATGTTACATCTGACATAAACGTGCAGCAAGAAGTGACTTTGAAGAAGTGTACAGAAATGCCAAAACCATCATACTCGTACAAATTGAATCATATGTCTCCAACTATGCATGAACGTAGAGCCGTTCATTATATCAACAGTCCGGAATTTTCCCTTTTTGAAGTACGAAGCCCTATTTACCACTCTGACAATGATGAGCAATTCGAAAAACAGTACGATAACTCCAATTCGCACACTACAAATCGATATTTCTCGTTGAGATTGGAAAATGTTTCGCGAGGATGCCAGAATGTGACGGAAAAAAGATTGGCGCAGGATACGCAAAGTGAAATTGTCCAAAAGCTAGAAAGATGGCGATTGAATCCGCTCGATGTTTGCATCAACGAAAACGACGTGGCTTTGCGACAGCCAAATAGATCTTCAGCTCGAGAGCGTATGCCATTTGAGCATTGTAAAGAAGCGCACATGTCGGATCAGTGTGATCGAGTAATACGATCTGTGAACCAGCATTTGAAGGAAATGGCAAACTTGTGGTACAGTTGGCGCCCCATTATCAGTCCGATATTTCAATGGGGGTCACCCATTCAGGTGGGTACCTCCCTCCCATATGGTTCGTATCGTTAACGAGCGTGAAGTACTTTACTTTTTGATGAGTGTATTTAATTCGAGGTTTTTTTTAACATGGTCGTTATTATATAATTCGGTATTGTATAATTTATGTATAACAGTTCTTTTAGACGTAAGATTTTTGTTTGGATATACATATTATTAAAAGCATATTTGCGTTCTTTGTCATTTTGATATATTTAAACAATTTTTTTCATAAGATACAATTTTGGCTTTCTCTGGATTTTGTTTTTTATTCTCAGAAGCTTTTTTATTATTAAAAACACATAAATGTGAAACATTATTATTAAAAATATTTTAAATTTGTATTTTTAGCATAAATGGTTATGTTCAGGCAAACTACACTATTTATCTATTTATTAAAAATTGTATTACCGATCATATCACAATTTGCAAGACAAGAGATATTTTAAACATTTAAATATTTTTTATAAATATATTAAAATATTTTCTAGTTATATGTATATATTTAAAATGTGTTGCAGTTACAAATATTTTCATAAGTAAAAAAAAACATGTACACACTTCTTATACAAATACAAAAATATACACTTACAAGCGAAAATATAATTCTTTTCATACGAAGTAAAATGGACAATTTTACAAATCTCTCGCATTTTCACTCTAAATAATCTAAAGTTACAAATTGCATAATACTATATGTATTTTAGAAACAATGAAAGATATTAAACTTTTTTATTTCGTTTTTGCTAATCTTCAAATACATGTCTATTTCATTTTAAGTACACTAATCCTATCACAAAGAAGAAGATTATTTATGTCGTTATTCATATAAAAAATTATTTTGATAACATACTTGTATACAATTTTTCTGCAAATTGTGGCATAATATATAGAAACTAAAAAATACGAAAAGAATTTTAAAGAATAAGTAGAGTAGCCATTACCTTGAACATATTCGTTTAAATTAAAAATATTTAAATTTAAGATTTTTTATATCATAATATAAAAAAATGATTGCATTCAGCAATCAAATTGATAAGTGAATGCTCAATGATTCTTTAATAATAATAATGATTGGTTCTTACCTTTAATTCTCTGCTGAATCTAATCTCTGTAGGAATCATATTAAAGAATTATTAAGCGCTCACTCATCAGTTTTATTGAACGCAATCAATAATTTAAGAAAAGCCTGTTCTTTATCGCTGCACTAAACTATATTAAAATTTTCTTATAGCGTTTTCCCTTGGAATTTACTGGGTGTAGCCTTGCATTGTACCAGTTGCGTGTAAACGCTACACTGTATTAGAGTGGTGTGTACGCTATTTCATTATTGCGCTAAAATCCTGCTTCTGTTTCATTTTCAAATTTTAAATTTCGCACTGATTCACTCTTTGAGATGGTGTAGCAAAATCCCATTTCATGCATAAAATTTGCGCTACATCGTAGCCACAGAAACACGGCACCGAACTACATCGAATGAGTTCGCTTATTATCAGCCGTGGAAATACGATCTGAGTTGCACTGGTGCAACCAAGAGAAAACGCAATTATTTTTTGCCAAACACACACACACACACACACACACACACACACACACACACACACACACACACACACACACACACACACACACCCACACACACACAC
>Ga0157363_1006897_pt1 | contig 10724 bp, 5 predicted proteins | sample AttsexASBM1_FD_111477 | JGI IMG/M metagenome (GOLD analysis project Ga0157363, IMG submission 111477) | Fungus gardens microbial communities from leaf cutter ant in Ribeirão Preto, State of São Paulo, Brazil - Atta sexdens ASBM1 | ecosystem: Host-associated > Fungi > Mycelium > Unclassified ...
TTTAGAAGGCCAAATGTTAACGCTTTAAAACCACAAAAAGGCGGGAAGATATATAAAATTTAAATTGTTATTTCGATTGTATCAAATCTAAAGCTCAGAACTTTTTTGTACACCTAATATAAAATCATAAATTTTGTCTAAAACATTTTTCTGTACATTTCAGGGATGTATTGTATATTCCACAATACATGACTACTGATAGGTTGAAATTCTTATTCTCTGTTCTCTGTTCCCTGTTCCTTTTATTATTCCCCTCATCTGCCTGTTTAATCAATTAAAACTGATAATTAATAGGAATCAAATAATAGCTTTGAGAGGTTATTTCATCCTTTATGTTAGGGACGCACCGGATATTCGGGAAATATCTGGTATCCGGTATTATCCGGTACTTTTTCACTATCCGGTCGGATAATCGTATATAAATTATTATTATTTGGTAATATATCCAGCTAAAATTTTATATTGAAAATTTGCGTGATTGATGCAAAATTTTATTCTTCTGTGCTGCACTTCTTGCACAGTTGATTTTTCTTTATTTTTTTTTTATGTTAGGAAGATAAAGAGAAAATTATTATCGCTATTTTTCCCTTGCTTTTTTTTGCAAGTCTTGCTGTAGATATCCGACCGGATATCCGAAAAGAAATAACTGGTATCCGGTCGGATAGTTGTTCTATTGAATATCCGACTAGATATCGGTATCCGAAAAGAAGTGATACCGGATATCCGATATCCGGTATCCGATAATTTTACAATCCGATGCATCTCTATTTTATATCTGAGAGATTGGACTGAGATATAAAAAATACGTCTTTAGATTTTTACGTTTAATAACATATTTCAATGAAAATCTAATCGATCCCGGACAACTGTGACAGTTTCCCTTGTGAGTAAAGCAAACTTTCAAACAATCTATCATACAAATATATGTATGTATGTATTAAATACAAGCTATAAATATAATGTATGTGTGTATATAATATATATATATAATATATATGCACATACATATAATATGTAATATATATGTACATATACTATGTAAATATAATATATGATATTTATAAATATATAATATATGTACACATATTTATAGATAAATATATATATAGATTTATATGATAGTTCGTTATAAATTTGTACGAATTTCAATTCGATGTCATATGATCGATATGATTCATTTAATCGTTTAAGTCAGCCAGACACTCACCGGCCGTAGTGCTAGGTGCGCTGGCCGCAGCGGCGGCGGGATGCTGCTGCTGCTGCTGCTGCTGCTGCTGTTGTGACTGGAACATTGCCGTGGGATGAAGGAACACGGATCCATACATCATGTTTTCGTCCGACTGCTGTTGTTGCTGCTGAGTGACTTGTTGACTGGCCGTAGTGACCACCGGCGAAGTGCCGATACCGGGCACGCCGGCGGCATTGTTGCCACCAGGCACGATCGGCGCTCCGGGAGTCGGTGGTACCAAACTGCCTTCTTCGACGGCCACGCGCACCGATTCGATGTGTCGCCGCGAAAAGACGTGCTCCTGCAGCGGTGTCTTGGCCGAGTAGCGTACAGAACACAATCTGCACTCGTCTGGTCCGGTTGGGCCACGATGTGGTTGAACGGCTGAACCTTCGGCTGGCAAACCAGCCGCTAATCTGGCCTTCTTCTCCTTAGCACGGGCGTTCTGGAACCACACCTGCAACTCGTCTCATTAGTATCCGTGAGCTCGGATCGTGAATTAGATGCACACGCGTTCAAGGAATGGTCTTCTTGTGGATATTAATGGTTATTATGAGCTCGAGGTCGGCTCACATGAGGACTATCGATGCTCACCTGGACCACCCGTTTCGGAAGACCAATCTCACGGCCAAGCATCTCGCATTCGGCCATCGTCGGCGTCTTGTAGTCCGAAAAGAGTGACTTCATCACCTTCACTTGTGTAGCCGACATCTGTGTACGGTATCGCTTGCCGCCGGATTGGCCGGTATTGCCGCTCGACTGTCCACTGGTCACTGGTGTCCCAGGCGTATTCCCAGTACTTCCGCTAGCGGGTCCTTGCCTCGAGCTCTGCGTGCTCGAGGCCGGACTAACCGGTCCACTTTCATCATCCAAAAACTCCGTTGTTTCGCTCATGCTGTCATCATCGCAAATGCTACGTTCAGATAAATCAGTTAGAGGTCCGCAATCGCTACCGCCGCGGAAGTGGACACCGTGTTGCTCTTCAAGAAGGCTGCTAAAGTTGCTCAAGCACAATTTTACTGGCCGGCTGAGATCGACTGGTTTGCTTAGATCCAATGGTGACTCGCAGCTATTTCCGCTGGCTTGATGATTTGCCGTTTCTTGTTTTCCATTACTAGCGTGCGCTTGTATTTCGCTGAAATATCGCCTCATGTCATCATAGTATTTCAGGGATTTTAAAGATGACTCCATGATGTCGCTGTTAGGTGGAAACAACGGTGGCATCATTTGAGGAGTGCTAGAATTCGAAGGAACAGATTCCATCGAAAGTTCTTCATCCGGGATGTTATCGATGTTCACTTCGCCGCGAGCCACCTGATCGGCGTGTTTGCTGCTGAGATGAGATTCTAAAGCGGATTTGACTTTGAATAACGCTGGACAGAATGGACAGCGCTTATTGATAACCTGGCTGTGAGCGCGAAATTGGCCTTTGCGCTCGCGAGCGCGCGTATTCTGAAACCACACCTGTACCACACGCTTCTTCAAACCAACCTCCCTAGCGATTGTCTCCAGCATCTTTCTCGATGGATTAGACTCGATTTGATATTTCTGATAAAGATAGTCTAACTGTTCTGGAAGTATTGTGGTTCGTAAACGTTTGTCCTTGGGTTGCTCGTTGTGTTCAGAGTTCGAACGGTTGTCGCTGCCAGTTCCCTCCTCGAGATCCTCGAATTTCCTCTTTTGTATCATGCTGATGAGCGAATGCGGGGTGTCCGTTGCAACTCCAGCCTGGCTAGCGTTAAGCGCTTGCTGCTGTAAGATTCCGAATGGTGAGTCAGGTGGATACGCAGAGGGAAATAAGGTCGGGTTCATGATATGTATTAACTGATGTTCGCGCCAAAGTTCAAATCGGCCGAACATCAGGTTGCATTTTTCGCATTGAAAACTACCTTCCTTCGACTCTGTCTGTGACTGTTGCTGCTGTTGTTGCTGCTGTTGCTGTTGCGACTGATGTGTCTGAGGCAGAGTTTGCTGCTGATGTTGATGAGGTGACGTAGCGGTGCTCAATGGTTGTTGCAACTGTTCGGAAAGGGCGGGTGCGGTTGACGGATTGTTAGTTACTGTATTAGTTGTAGTCGTTGTGGAGCTACTGTTACTGTCTTCGGAGCTCAGAACTGCGGCGACCTGAGCTGCTGCAGCCTGCGCTTGCGCACTCCTCTTGGCGTCTTCTTCTTTGAAACAATGCGTTTTTTGATGGCGTATGAGTTCGTAATATCTTTGAAACACTAATAGGCATTTTTTACACTGGTAGTTTAAACCTGGCGTTCTCTGAAATCGACCAGATCCGTCATCGTTTTCGCGTCCGCCTGGTGTCACAGGTTCGGCGGCCGGTTGATTTTCATATACTTTACGTGCTTTTTGCCTAGCGTTTTGAAACCATACTACAATCACGCGTGGACTCAAACCGAGGAGTTTGCTAAGATACTCCAAATCATCATCTTTTGGATACGCATTATTTTCAAAGAATTCCTGAAGAACTTTTATTTGATAATCGGTAAATCTTGTACGATTAGCACGCTTACCGGAACTGCCACCAGAAGTGCTGCTGCCGTTACTATTGCCACCGAAATAATCAGTTGGACCACGACCCGGGCTTAGAGATCTCTGAGGTGTGAGCGCCATTGCAGCAATTGCACTCGGTACTACGCCACCGGCTCCTGGAGTAGGACTGGCAAAGTTCTGGGAGGTCAATTTCGGTGGTAACATCGGAGTACTCGGGGTATTTGTGGTTGATGAAGTATGGGAGGAAATGTCGTGATGGATAGCCGAGAATACGGAACTCATACTAAGCGCGGGTGAATGCGGTCGCGATTGTTGTCCACCTGAACTGCCGGGCGAATGATGCTGTTCTTCTTGATGTTGTACAACTTGTTGTTGCTGTTGACACTGTGACTGTTCGAGTGCCTCCTGTTTAATCTCGGTAGATTGAGATGCGTTGGTATTTTGCATAGACGGTGGAGGCGTGGCTTGCTTATTTGGGCTTTTATCGTCAGAGGAACTGCTACCGGATACGCTCGAATTTAATGGGGTTACCTTCGCTTCACCAGTTTTCTCGTACTCTTCGAGATTTAGAGTGGTACTTGGTGGGTTATTAAAATTATAAGGACTGTCTTTGTTACGTTGTCGTTCTTTAAATAACGTATTTCGAAACCAATGTTTTATAACTTTAGGCGGCAGACCACTCTGAGCGGCCATGTCTAAGATTTGCTCTTCGCCAGGAGAATTATTAATATCGAAATGGGCCCGTAATATTTTTAGTTGTTCGTCAGTGATACGTGTACGCGCTCGTTTCTGCGATGCAGCTGCATTTGCCTGAAAGGTTAAAAGGATCACTTTTCTCCTGATATCTAATTCTAACGTTCGACATTTATCTATAAAAAAAAATATTGTATATCTATAAAAAAAAGTGTAGTATTAATAATGAAAAAGCAGTAAGTTCTTGTCGGAAAATCACTGCTTCAGTGAAGCTAATAAAGCTATTAAAATCTAAATAAGGAATTATTAATGACCTTTCTTTGGTTCCTTAGTGAATCGAAATGTATAAAAAATCAATCAAAGAATTTTACAATAGTTGCAAAGCTTTCTCTACTGACACAATGATTTTTATAATTTAATTATTTCTTGTCAAAATGTAGGGAGGAGTCCTCTTGCAAGTGTTCTCTTGCGTATGTTCATGAATGTTGGAATTAATAATTGAAAGAAAAAAAAATTACATACATATATACTGAATATGCTGAAAAAGGAAATCAATTTGTATTATAACGAAAAGCGTTGAATAAGAATTTCCTTTTGATTGTGTCATTTTTCGCATGTGAAATTTAATCAAATTCCCGATATAATTAGGTCTATGTAATCGAAGTTCAGACCATAGATATATCATAATTTATTTATACATATTTTCATATGTATTTGATACATAACTATATTTTTATCAACGGAGATAAATGAATGTAATATTTCGTGAAATATTATTTAATCTTAGAAATTTAGAATTAATCCAAGGAGGATTGATATGGATTTGAATATCTGGACATATACAAGATATAATGAGGTGTTCATTTGATAATCAAAACATCCTAAACAGTCTTTGGATTATAAGATAGTCCTCAGATGTAAATATTCTTCATTAAATTAATTGTTTTCATTGATTTTTTGTTCAATATTTTAACAAGTTTGCTGATATTTTTTTATCAGAAGTTCTTTTTCATTAACGGATAAATCAATAGTTAAGTAAAGCAATAAATATTAAGTTCAAATTGCGAGCATATATATCACTACGTACCGCTGCTGCAGCTTGTTGCTGTTGCAAGGCAAGATGTTGCTTAGCAAGGAGATCTTGATTAATTGATGGATATGCAGTAGCAGCACCATCATACGGTGGTGGCGGTAGCATCATTGGCACTAGAGGTGGTTGCAGATTCATAGCGGCTAAAGCGGGTACGTTTAATCCTAATGGTAATCCCATCATTCCCATCATCAATCCTGGATATTGTTGTAGCTGCTGCTGCAATTGTGATGCAGCCATTGCATTTAGGGCAGCTTGCATTTCGGTCATTTGTTGTGCAAATGCAAGTTGAGTGTGCTGTTGCTGTTGCTGCTGCTGCTGCTGCTGTTGCAATTGTTGTTGCTGCTGTTGTTGCTGCTGTTGAGGAATATGATGCTGTGGATTAGATAGGACAGTCGGTGTCGTGGAATCTGTACTCGAAACTGGTGTGTTGCTCAACGCCGGTGTAGTCGCTGGAGTAGTAGATGTAGCTTCTGGCGTTCGACTGATACATTCTTTGCTTTCAGCGTTATCGTCTTTCTCTTTTTCGCGAAATTCTTTGTCAGCACTGAGATCTTGAGGTTGTGTAGTAACGGCTGTGGTGCTTGTCGGCGTCGTAGTGGAGGACGTGGTAGTGGACGTCGCAACGACAGTTTTCTTCTCGTACTCGCATTTGAACTGTTGCGCATATTTTTCGAGAAATTCACGCGGTACGAGATCGCGATGGACCTCCTCACAATGAGCTTTCAGGACCCAAACGCTGCTGAATTCTTTGTTACAATGTTGGCAAGTACTACGCGTAAGTTCTGGTATCACATCGTCCACATCCATATGAGCCTCTTCGACTTCTTCCTCTTTTACCTGCATGGCTTGAGCAGCGAGTGCTTGCTTCTGTTGTTCCTGCTTCTGTTGCTCTTGTTGCGCTTGAAGAGCAGCAGCCGCTTCCTCCTCCTTGCGCTGTCGTCTCTGGTGATTCTCATTGAACTGCATGACAAGATCAAAGCCAAAACTCTCCAACAAATGTTTGTACATTTGTGAGGTCTTATGTCGTGGTTGGGAAAGAATATCTTGCGTGGTTTGCGATGAATGTTGTGTAGTTGATTGCATATGTTGTTGCGGTCCTGGTGTCGTAGATGTAGGAGGTGGTGTCTTAGTTGGGGCGGACGAAGCTAATTGCTGCGATGCAGCAAATTGCTGAAATAATGCCAATGCCGGATTGTTCAAAATTATATTACACAATTGTTGATGAGCCGCTAGTTGATCTTGATTGACGAACACACTGTTGCATCGCGCACAAGAGTGCATTCCTCCAGTATTGCTTGTATTTGTGTTGACGGGCGGACTATTCGGACTTAGCGGTGGTTGTTCAATCAATGGTCGAGCTAGATCTAATTGACCACTGGCGGCAAGATCTTGTAGTTTACTGGCACGCGTTTGATGAAGAACACTTCTCATATGGATATCCAAAGTGCTGCCTTGAGTATAAGCGACCTTACAGATGTTGCACTTGTATGGTTTCTTGTCTTGATCTTGTTGGGAGTCGGGCGATTCAGTCGGGCTAGCGGGAGGTACCACTGAGATCAATGTATTGTTGTTACCTTGCTCCTGCATCGCCCGCTTTAACTTGTGCAAATGACTCACGCTGTTGTAATGCACCAGAAGTATGTTCTTTTGCGTGAAACTTTCTTTACAAACGTCGCATTTATATGGTCTGTTAGGGTCTAAATATTTTTCCATGGGATAAGACATTTTCTCACCTTTGCGATGCAATAAGGTTTTATTGTGGCCAGTTAGATAGCTCTGCCGTGTGAAGGCCACTTTGCATCGATGACATTTAAATTTTCGATTTGGATCTTGATAGGAATCCTCCGCGATTGTTTGGCTATTTAAATAATCCTCCAGTAATCGCTGTTCCTTCTGCAACGGAGAACTCAATGAATCACTGGCATCACTTTCTTCTTCATCACCTCTACCAGCATCATCTTCCACATGTAGCTCGCTTGCCAGGCCCTGTCTCTTCAACGTTTCTTCCGTGAATGCCTGAAGAAGAGGATGCTGGAGTAAACTCTGCTTGTATTGATTCATTTCCTCTTCGTGGAGATCGTGGGCAGATTCCAAATGTCTCTGAAGCGCTTGAACTGAGCGAAAAGATCGTCCGCACAGAGCGCATTTAGTTGCATCTCTAATAGCATGATATTGAGAGTGTTGCTGAAGTTTCTCCAAGGTTTTGAACGCAAGGCTGCACTGTACGCATCGATATTTGTAAACGTGTTTCTCGCTAACTGCCAAAGTAGGCGTAGTGGTTGGATGAGCTTCCCGGTGATGTTGCTGAAGTTCCTCGATCGAACGCCAAACTCGGCCACATACATTACACCTAGCTGTCTCCTCGATTTCGTCACTGCCACCCCGTTCACTCATTTCTTCTTCCTGTTGGGTTTTCGTCGTTGTCGTGGGCGATGTTGGCGTCGTTGTAGTCGTAACAGCCGGCGTCGAGGAATTCCGATTATTATTTAACCAATGGCTTTGATCCACCAATACTAATAGCCTCTGTAGACCGTCGGTATTAACGGAGTGAATTTGCATCACGTGCTTTTCCAGGGCGGGACGTTCCTTGAAATTATCTTGGCACAACGGGCATAACAATTCCGCCGTCGGCTCTTCTTTTACCGTTTCAGTTTTCTCTTCCGAATCTTGAACGTGAGCTACTTGCAAATGCTGTCGTAATTCTTCTCGCGACGTTGGCTGATACGTACAGTATAGGCACGTAATTTCTTCTTGGTCATTCTCGGGCTCGGCTTCCACTTCTGGATCATTGTCTGGTTCTTGTTTCACTTCACTGCCGCAATCACTACCTTCTTCTCGTCGTTCTGGAAGTAGATGGAAAAAAAAAAGTTTGTTTCAGAATTTTTATATGACAACGTACTACTTGTCGAACGGTTTTACATATTCTATATGTAAAACAATAAAAATTACCGCAATGCTGATTTAAATGAAATAAAATATTATTAAAATATTATTAAAAACCAATAGAAAGATCAATATCATTACAATTATGATTTAGTAATAATAGCGGTGAAATTAGCGGGACTAGAGTAGTTTTCAACACGTAATTTAGATATAAAAAGTTCCTCTCTGTTATTCCCCGCTTGTTTTTCGAAGCAATTTTAAGCAGTCAGTCTTATCATCTATTAGGCTTATAAGATTGCTCATCTTGTTTTCTTCTAAATTCTCGGACTTCATGAACATGTGGTCCCAAGATTTATATCTTTTACAAGCAAGGATAAAACAGCACATAGAATATGCAGACTAGGAATGTGCGATCTAAGTAAAACTCGCTAAAAGATCGATTTTTTTAATTGATTCGACAAGGATTGATTTCGAGGCAGACCATTTCATTTAATAAGAGGTGGATTTTTAATTTCTTCAATAAGAGTTACGTTCATTTTCAGAAGACACAACGGTTGAGATATATTATCGCTGCGTTCCGAAACATACTATAATAACTAGTAATAATAAAATAAAAAGATTCTTTCATTGAATCAATTTTCAACAGATTCAACAGAAGTCATTTAGTATTTATTTTTTAGTGAATCAAATTCTATCCACCTGATCCAGGATCGATTTAGCGATCGATTCACTGATGGAGATCGTGCATCCCTAATGCAAACTATCCTCGCTTTCCTCTTCGCACAGTCAGTATTTCTTTTGTTATTTGTTTTTTTTTTTAATAGCAATACATACTGCTTTACAATTGCAAAAAAATTGATACTAAAAAATATATATAAAATAGCAATTTTCTAAATGAAAATTTGAATTAAGTTATAATTTGTCTATTTTTTATTAACATTGATTAACATTTATTGATTATTTAATTTTATGATCAAAATGTTTCCATATGAAATTAAAACAGTATTTACAAGTATTTACAAAAAGAGAAGAGAATTTATGATCCATTTATTAGTAATATTTACGAACATCAATCGTGTTTTAAAATTACTAAACCTGTTTACTGCAGTCGACATTTATTCATTGCGGAATATATATCAAGTCGCGTAGCTCGACGGCAATAATAAGTGACTAATTATAAAATTTTCATAAACGTGGCATATAATTAGTAACTTGTCTGTATGGAAAATGACGAGAAAAGTTTTAGGGCTGGTTCGTTTATAGTAATTTTAGGTAAGCACCGTAGAAAATTCCGCAATTATGATTCATCGGATAACTATATCGCATACTCTGAAGCTTATTTACGTTCCGCCGAGATTTGCCACAATAAATCGACTTCATCGGCGCGATATTAAACTTCAGTATTATACATTCAGAGCCGGACAACCGCACGAGACAACCATCCATTTCGCAGCGAGTCGTTCCCCGAGACATTAATTTAAAACTCTATGCGGAAGAAAATAAATTATAGATACTACCGGTGAACTATGACAGTGTCTATGACAGTGTCATACGACAAAAAGTTCAATATCACGTACAATCAGGATGGCATGCGCCTGTTAGCATTCTTTAACGACGCTATTTTATATAGATTTAAAAAAAATATTCAAACAAAAGATTATTATCCGTCACATTCAAGACAATTATGGCGCGCATTTTTCGAACATGTAAGTCAGTATCACGTAGTTTATTAACAAGAAATGAATTTAATTAATAGTTCATATTACTAATTTAAAGAAATTCTGACTTTCAACAAAATTTAAAAATAAATACGCAATATTTACTGTAATTAATTGTAAATACAATCTTTTTTATTAAAAACAGCTATATGGGATAGATTGACCAACATGTACATTAAATATATCATATTATGTCATCTGTGTCTCTTGCGAAGAAGTATCCTAGATTAGACCGTTCAAGATTCACGCGTTCCACCCGCACTTGCGGATCGATTTGCGGCGGAATTATTCAGCACAATTATAAATACGTCGGTCCTTTCAATGCGCGGATGGAAAGATTTACGCAAGCGATCGCGCACGTAACGCGCGGTGTCGTCGCAAAGAGAAAGTTTTCCGTCGACGCGGCGGCCCGAGAACGAAGACGTACGTCGGTGTGTCTGCACGCGTCGCAGATGCTCTCGCGCCAGTCTTGTAACAATAATATGCCAAATTATAGATTGGCGACATCGAACTACAGATAAAGGTTTCTACAAAAAAAAAAAAAAAGGGAGAGGAGAGACCGAAAAGAAAAAAAACAGAAAAGAAAAAAACGCAAAAAAAAAAAAAA
>Ga0157363_1006898_pt1 | contig 10724 bp, 8 predicted proteins | sample AttsexASBM1_FD_111477 | JGI IMG/M metagenome (GOLD analysis project Ga0157363, IMG submission 111477) | Fungus gardens microbial communities from leaf cutter ant in Ribeirão Preto, State of São Paulo, Brazil - Atta sexdens ASBM1 | ecosystem: Host-associated > Fungi > Mycelium > Unclassified ...
CGCTGGGCATAGGGAAACAGGGCCGCCGAGGTCAGCCAGCGCTTGCGCCGGAACAGCTTGAGAAAGCGTCCGTCCGGCATCTGCAGCACCTTGTCGCCGGAGCCATCGGCCTCGATCACGCGCGCGCCTTCACGCAGGGTCAGGTAGGCGGTGTGGTCCAGTGGCTGCATGGCGTTTCCTCGGCAAATGAGCCCGCCATGGTACCGCAGTTGCCGGGGCAGGGGAGGCCGATGACCTTCATTCGGGCCCCGTTTTGCCTGTGTTACCATTGCCGTTTCACGCCGTCATGTACTGGAAACCCATGAGTCGACCCGACCCTCACGCGCAATCGACGCTCACGATCTACCTGCGCCTTCTGAGCTATGTCCGGCCCTATATCGGGCTGTTCCTGTTGAGCATCTTCGGCTTCCTGATCTTCGCCTCGACGCAGCCGATGCTGGCCTACATTCTCAAGTACTTCGTCGACGGCCTGGGCAATCCCGAGGCCCGGCTGTTCGCCGGCCATGCCTGGCTGCCCGAGCTGCAGCTGCTGCAGGCCGTGCCGCTGATGATCGTGTTGATCGCCCTGCTGCAGGGCATCGGCTCCTACCTGGGCAATTTCTTCCTGGCCCGCGTGTCGCTCGGACTGATCCACGACCTGCGCGTGCTGCTGTTCAACAAGCTGCTGAAGCTGCCCACGTCGTACCTGGACAACCACAACTCCGGTCATCTGATCTCGCGCATCACCTTCAACGTCACCATGGTGACGGGCGCGGCGACCGATGCCATCAAGGTGGTGATCCGCGAAGGCATGACGGTCATCTTCCTGTTCGTCTCGCTGCTGTGGATGAACTGGAAGCTGACCCTGGTGATGCTGGCCATCCTGCCGCTGATCGGCGTGATGGTGAACAGCACCAGCCGCAAGTTCCGCAAGCAGAGCAAGAAGATCCAGGTGGCCATGGGCGACGTGACTCACGTGGCGTCCGAAACCATCCACGGGTTCCGCGTGGTACGCAGCTTCGGCGGCGAACAGTACGAAGAGCAACGCTTCGCCAAGGCCAGCCAGAACAATACCGACAAGCAGCTGAAGATGACCAAGACCGGCGCGGTCTACACGCCGACCCTGCAACTGGTCACCTACTCGGCCATGGCCGTGGTCATGTTCCTGGTGCTGTACCTGCGTGGCGATTCCTCGCCGGGCGACCTGGTCGCCTACATCACCATGGCCGGCCTGCTGCCCAAGCCGATCCGTCAGCTGTCGGAAGTCAGCTCGACGATCCAGAAGGGCGTGGCCGGCGCGGAAAGCATCTTCGAGCAGGTCGACGAACCGGCTGAGCGCGACGAGGGCCAGCTGGCCCCCGAGCGCGTGAGCGGCCGGCTGGAAGTACGCGGCCTGAGCTTCACCTACCCCGGCACCGAAAAGCAGGTGCTCGACGACATCAGCTTCGTCGCCGAGGCCGGGCAGATGGTCGCTCTGGTCGGCCGATCGGGCAGCGGCAAGTCCACCCTGGCCAACCTGGTGCCACGCTTCTACCAGCACAGCCAGGGGCAGATCCTGCTCGATGGTGAAGAGATCCAGCACTACCGGCTGCACAACCTGCGACGGCACACGGCCCTGGTCACCCAGGCGGTGACGCTGTTCAACGACACGGTGGCCAACAACATCGCCTATGGCGACCTGGCCGGCGCGCCGCTCGAGCAGGTCAAGCGCGCGGCGGCCGCCGCCTACGCCGACGAGTTCATCGAGCGCATGCCCGAGGGCTACCAGACCCTGGTCGGCGAAAACGGCGTGCTGCTTTCCGGTGGCCAGCGCCAGCGACTGGCGATCGCGCGGGCGTTGCTCAAGGATGCGCCGCTGCTGATCCTGGACGAGGCCACCTCGGCCCTGGACACCGAGTCGGAGCGTCATATCCAGAGCGCGCTGGACGAGGTCATGAAGAACCGCACCACCCTGGTGATCGCCCACCGCCTGAGCACCATCGAGAAGGCCGACCTGATCCTGGTGATGGACGAAGGCCGCATCGTCGAGCGCGGCAGCCATGCCGAACTGCTGGCGCGCAACGGTCACTACGCCCGCCTGCACGCCAAGCAGTTCGAGGACGGTCCGGACGCTGCGCCGACGCCGAGCGTCGAGCCGTGCTGAGTCGGGTACGCGCCTGGCGTGAACGCGGCTGGTCGAGCATCGATGCCGACACTTATGCACAGGCCTGGGACCGTTGGGGCGGCAGCGTGGCGACCCATCCCCAGGTGGTGGAACGGCTGGCCGAACTGGCCGATATCCCGGTGCGCTACCTGGGGTGGGAAGCCGCTGGCGAGATCGTCGCCGCCGTGCCCTGTTGGGGGCGCCACCTGGCGTTATCCAAGGACGTGCTCAAGCGCCGTGGCCTGAAGGGGCTGTTCGACCTCGGCAATGCCGAGATCATCCTGCCCGCCAGCCCTGAGGTGAAGGTGCCGTTGCGCCAGCAGGCGCGCTACGTGTCGGCGCTCAATCAGGCGAGCTTCCCGACGCTCACGTTGCAGCGTGAAGCCCTGGCGCTGGCCCGAGCCCCCGAGGACTACTCCAAGAAGTTTCGCTACAACCAGCGCCGCGAACAGCGCCTGCTGGAGGAGGCCGGTGGCACGCTGAAACCGGTCCAGGCGTTCTCGCCTGCCGAGCTGGCGGGCCACTACGCCGACCTGTTCCAGCGTCGCTGGAACTTCCCGGCACCGGGCCTGGCGCACCTGGAAGAGGTGTTCACGCGCCTGCGCGAGTTCATGACCGGCTCGGTGGTGGAACTCGAGGGCGCTCCGGTGGCCATCCAGGTGCTCTACAAGGTGCAGGCGCCGGCGTGGGTCTCGGTGGAGTACGTCAACGGCGGGGTCGATCCGCAGAGCCGGGACTTCAGCCCGGGCAGCGTGCTCAGCTACGTGAACACCCAGGCCGAATGGGATGCCGCCCGTGCGCTGGGCAAGTCGCTGCGCTACTCGTTCGGCCGCGCCGATCGCGAATACAAGGAGCGGTGGTGCCATACCGCTCAGGTCTACCAGAGGACGTGACGGGTGAGTAACCGAAAGCAGGCCTTGCTCAAGGCGCACCGCCGGGCCAAGCGACTGACGCTGCTGGTCATCGCCGTGCTGCTGGTCGTGGCCGGCGTCGTGCTGGGGCTGTGGGCGGTGCCCGTGCTCGCGGTGCTGGTGTGGGTCGCCCATGAGGCCTGGTTCGCCGACCACTTGTTCTACCGGCCGAGCGATGACTATCACTATGCCCTGGACGCGCCGGGCAGCGCGCGTCAGCCGGTGCGCACGACGCCTCAGGTGCGGCTCGAACAGCCCTTGGCCGAGGGCGAGACGCTGGTGCTGGAGGTCACGCTCAAGGCCAGCTGGCTGGGCCGCCTGATCGACCCCAGCGTACTGATCGGCGATGACCGCCAGACGTTCGAGCGCGGCGTGGCAGGCCGGCGTTACCTGAACCTGTCCGGCCAGCGCACAGCGCTCGAAGCCGGGACGCTCACCGTGCGCACACGCTTCTGCCGCGTCTCGGCCGAGGGCGTGCTGCACGTGCAGCGCAACCCCGACTACGCGCAGCGCCGGGTGATGGTGCTCGCGCCCCATGCCGACGATGCCGAGCTGGCCGCCTTCGGGCTGTACAGCCGGGCGCGTGACGCCTGCATCGTGACCCTGACCCAAGGGGAAATCGAGGCCGACGCATACCGTGCGCTGGGCCTGGACGCGGCAGGCGCCGCGCGGCTCAAGGGTCGCCTGCGCACCTGGGACAGCCTGGCGATCCCGCTCTGGGGCGGGGTGCCGGCCGAGCGCTGTGTCCAGCTGGGCTATTACTGCCTGCGCCTGTCGGCGATGGCCGAGGCGCCAGGCAGCCCGTTCGGTTCGCTCGAGTCCGGCGAGTCCGACATCCGCTCGGCCCGCCAGGCCAACCCGCTGGCGCTGCCAGGCGACACCGACGGCCTGCCCACCTGGCACAATCTGGTCGCCGACCTGAAGGCCCTGCTGCACCACTTCCGGCCCGAGGTGGTGGTGATGCCGCACCCCGAGCTCGATCCGCACGCCGACCACCAGGCCACCACCCGGGCGCTTCGGCAGGCGATCGACGAAGGCGACTGGGCACCTGACGTCGCCTTGCTCTACGCCAATCACCTGCACGACAACGACCGCTGGCCCATGGGCGAGGCCGGTACCGGGGTTGCGCTGCCGCCGGTGATCGAGACGCCAGTGAGCGATGCGCCCTGGAGCCCGGTGCTGGATGCCCAGACCCAGCTCGACAAGGCCATGGCCCTGCGGATGCAGCATGACCTACAAGGGCGCCCACCCCTGAAGAAGCGCCTGCGCCGTGCGATTCAATGGCTGCTGGCCGGTCGCCGCTGGCCGGTGACCGGTGAGGACGAATTCTTCCGCAAGGCCGTGCGCCGCCACGAACTGCTCTGGGTGCGACGCCTGGGCAAGTGAGTCGGCGGCCAGCCAGGCTACCCGTTCGGCTGCCTGGCAACGCCTTCGTCGGTGGGGCATTGAGGCCGTAAAGCCAGCCTGTGCTACTATCGCCGCCCTGTTCCTTTCTGTCTGTGGGTTCTCCATGAAGTTAACCATGCCGCGTTTCGAATCGGCTCCCGTACTCGTGGTCGGCGATGTGATGCTCGACCGTTACTGGCATGGCGGTACTTCGCGCATTTCTCCAGAGGCCCCGGTGCCCGTGGTCAAGGTCGACCAGATCGAGGACCGCCCAGGTGGTGCGGCCAACGTCGCTTTGAACATCGCGGCGCTCGGTGCACCGGCCCTGCTGGTCGGCGTGACCGGCGAGGACGAAGCGGCCGAGAGCCTGGCCAACAGCCTCGAAGCCGCGGGCGTGCAAGCTGCGCTGCAGCGCATCGAGCACCAGCCGACCATCGTCAAGCTGCGGGTCATGAGTCGTCACCAGCAACTGCTGCGCATCGACTTCGAGGAAGCCTTCGACACCGACACCCGGGCCCTGCAACAGAGCGTCGAGGCGCTGCTCGACCAGGTCAAGGTGCTGGTGATCTCCGACTACGGCAAAGGCGCCCTGAAGGACCATCAGGCGCTGATCCAGGCTGCGGTGGCGCGTGGCATCCCGGTGCTGGCCGACCCCAAGGGCAAGGACTTCTCGATCTACCGTGGCGCCAGCCTGATCACCCCCAACCTGGCCGAGTTCGAGGCCATCGTCGGCCATTGTGTGGACGAGGCCGACCTGGTGGCCAAGGGCGCCGCGCTGATGAGCGACCTCGAGTTGGGCGCGCTGCTGGTCACCCGTGGCGAGCACGGCATGACCCTGCTGCGCCCCGGCCATGCGGCCCTGCACCTGCCGGCACGGGCGCGTGAAGTCTTCGACGTGACTGGTGCGGGCGACACCGTGATCTCCACCCTGGCTGCCGCCATCGCCGCCGAGGAAGACCTGCCCTGCGCCGTCGGCCTGGCCAACCTGGCGGCCGGCATCGTGGTCGGCAAGCTCGGTACTGCCGCCATCAGCGCCCCGGAGCTGCGCCGTGCCATCCAGCGCGAGGAAGGCTCGGAGCGTGGCGTGCTGAGCCTGGAGCAGCTGCTGCTGGCCATCGACGACGCGCGGGCCCACAACGAACGTATCGTCTTCACCAACGGCTGCTTCGACATCCTGCACGCCGGGCACGTGACCTACCTCGAGCAGGCACGCGCCCTGGGCGATCGTCTGATCGTGGCGGTCAACGACGATGCCTCGGTCAGCCGTCTCAAGGGCCCTGGCCGGCCGATCAACAGCGTCGACCGACGCATGGCGGTGCTGGCCGGGCTGGGCGCGGTCGACTGGGTGATCAGCTTCTCCGAGTCGACCCCTGAAAGCCTGTTGACCGAGGTGAGCCCGGACGTGCTGGTCAAAGGCGGCGACTACGGCGTCGAGCAAGTGGTCGGTGCCGATATCGTGCGCGCCTACGGCGGTACGGTGAAGGTGCTCGGCCTGGTGGAGAACAGCTCGACCACCTCCATCGTGGAAAAGATCCGCAGCCGGTGATTGCACGCACCGGGTGCTCACGGGCGCTTCACGAACAGCGATAGAAGAACGTATGAAAGTCATGTTACTGGTCATGGATGAGCAGCGCGTCATCCTCGATCGCCTCTACGAGATCGTCCAGCAAGCCTGCCAGGACTGCGTCATTCATCGGCTGAGCAAGCAGCAGCAGATGAACCTTGGCCCGTTCCTCGCGTCGGTGGACTACCAGCGCTTCGACCGCATCGTGATCTTCTCCCGGGTCAAGCGCCTGGCGCCCCAGTGGGCAGTGTTGCGCTGCATTCCGGGGCTGGTGTTCCTGGAACATGACGCCTACCAGAACTACATGCCCTCCAGTAAATACCGGCACGTCTACTCGCGGCTGTACAAGCGCCTGCCCTGGTCGCGCGCGCTGGTCTCGGGCGCGGTGGTCGCCCGGCGCATGCAGGCCGAGGGCCTGGACGCCGTGTTCGTCTCCAAGGGGTACGACGACCAGATGCTCGACAACCTGGGCCTGACGCGCGACATTCCGGCGGGCTTCCTGGGGAGTCTGAAAAGCCGCGAATACGGCCAGCGCAAGGCCATGCTCGAGACCCTGGCCGAGCGCACCGGCCTGCTGGTGACGCGCACCGGGTCCGGCGAGGAGTACCTGCAGATGCTCAACCGCATCCAGGTCTTCGTCAGCGCCGACATCGGCATGGGCGAGTTCATGATCAAGAACTTCGAGGCCATGGCCTGTGGCTGCGTGCTGCTGGCCTGGAGCCAGGGCGAGGAAGACCAACTGCTGGGCTTCGAGGATGGCCACAACGTGGTGTTCTACCGCTCGCTGGACGAGGCGATCGAGAAGCTGGCGTGGCTCCAGCAGCATCCGGCGCAGGCGGCCCGCATCGCCGCCAACGGGCAGGCGTTCGTGCGTCAGTACTACGGCTTCAGCCGCGTCGGGCAAGACCTGGCCGAACAGATCGAAAAACCCATGCGTCCCTGGTCGCGGCCTTCGGTGTGGATCCGGACCTGGGTGAAATGGCGCTTCGGCATGGACGTGGCGGAATGAACGGATGACGCTCGAGCAGACGGACATGCAGCTGGATGCACGGCCTGGCGGCGATCAGCATGTGTTCGGTTGCCTGTCCGATGAACTCAAGACGTGTCTGCGTCAGGCCGAGCGGGTGCTGCTGCTGGCCAACAACCCCGCCATCACCGCCGCCGACCTGCAGGCGCTGCAGTTGGGTGAGCGCGACGTGGTGGTCAGCTTCAACACCTGCCTGAAGGGCACGCTGCTGGATATGCGTACCCACCAGGTGCTGGTGCACGGCTACAACGCGCCGGATCACTATTTCTTCGGCCTGCCGATGCGCGCCGACCTGCCGAACTGGCTGCGTGACGACCGCGCACGTCACTTTACCGTGCTGGTCGGCTGTACCACGCCGCTGTGCCCCTTGCCCGGCGTCAGCCTGTTCTATGAGCGCATCCCTTTGCCGCCGCTGTGGAACTACCCGACGACGCGACCCGACGGCAAGCGCTTCGTCGGGCCGTCCACGGGCTTCAACGCGCTGGTCGTGCTCGACACGCTGCGCCATCAGCCGGGGTTCGACTACGCGATGCTCACGCTCGGGTTCTCCAACGAGGCCGGCAAGCTGTGGAGTGGGCATGCCTGGGCCTACGAGCGTGCCTGGCTGCTGCAGGCCGACATCACCGTGGTGGAGCTGAAGGCGCGGCGCAAGTGGTGGCAGCTGTGGCGTCGTCGTTGACCCCTGTCCGCTACCAGCTTCACCTTCCTCCTTCACCTGTCACAGAGGTATCCGCGTGTTGAAAGTCGCCGTCGCCTTCTTTGGAATCCCTCGCAACTCGGCCATCTGCTTTCCGTCCATCGAGCAGAACGTCCTGGCGCAGATCCCGGCGGGCTGCACCGTCAGGACGTTCTACCACCTGTACCAGCTCGATGAGGTGCACAACGCCCGCTCCGGCGAAAGCGGTGCGCTGCTGCAGGACAACTATGCCCCCTTCGCGACCATGACCGGCCGGCTGGACTCGACCGAAGGCGTGCTGGAGCAGTGGGACTTCGAGCGCATCAAGGCCCGGGGCGACACCTGGGGCGACAACCATGCCTCGCTGCGCAACCTGGTGTTCCAGCTGCATTCGCTGCGCTGCGTGACGCAGATGGTGGCGGAGTTCGCGCCGGACTTCGTGGTGTTCGTGCGTCCGGACAACTTCTACCATTCACCCCTGCCCAGCTACCTCTTCGCCCACCCCGAGGCGAGGCGGCTGAACGCCTACATTCCGGATTGGCAGTGGTGGGGCGGTCTCAACGATCGCTTCGCGGTCTGCGGGCGGGACATCTACACGGCGTATGGCAACCGGGTCGAGGCGATCTTCCGCTTCTGCGAGGCGACCGGGCGCAAGCTGCACTCGGAACGGCTGCTGAAGTTCGCGCTGCTGGAGGCCGGTGCGCGCGTCTGCACGCTGCCCACCACGGCCTCTCGGGTACGGATCCATGGCGAGTTCGTCGACGAGTCCTTCTCGCCCAAGCGCGGCATGGGCAAGCGCGAGAACCGCTACTTCCATCTCTTCGCGCGCGTGCGCACCTGGTGGGACAAGCGCCAGCACTAGGCCTTCAGGGTCAATGCCTTTCAACGTCGTTATCCAACACGATGTGGACTGCATCGCTGACTGGCCAACTGTCACGGTCATGTGGGAGCAACTGTCTTTTCTACTCGGCACATGCCCGACCGCATGCGGCGCCTGGCAGGGCCCTATCGCTGGCAAGCCAGCTCCCACCCAGACCTCTGCAGCCATCACTGTAGTCATGGCTGCGCAAGCAGCTTGTGGGAGATTCCATGGTTTTGCCAAGTGCTAATGGGGGCCCTGGCGGGCCCAATCGCGGCACAGGGGCCCCACACCCGTAGCCGTACCGCGGCGTTGCACGTTATCGCAGGACCCTGTGGGAGCGGGCTTGCCCGCGATGCAGGCGGTGACGGACCGGACGCTATCGCAGGCAAGCCTGCTCCTACGGTACTGCGATCGCCTGTACCACTGTGGTGTGATTACAGGTGTAGAGCGGCTTTGCAAAGACGCCGAAAACCACTGTCCTCAGGGCCGCAAGACGCTGCGGACCCGGCTTACCAGCCCGCGAGCCTTGCGCGTGAGCGTGCCCAGGCTGCCCGTGTCGCGGGGCGGCTCCAGGCCTTGCTGGCGCAGCCAGTCCTTCCAGCGAATCCGCTCGTCACGCACCACCCAGCCGTCTTGCGGCGCGAAGCTTTCGGCCAGGTAGACCCGCCGAGTGCTGGTGCGCACCAGCTGGTCCTTGCGCAGCGTGTACAGCTCCGGGCGCGGACGGCCGTCTTCCAGGGGCATGAGGTAGAAATCCGGACGCTTGCGATTGAGCCGGGTGACCAGGTGCCCGTCTTCCAGACGCTCGTCGACGTGGAACAGGCTGAGCGACTTGGCTTCGCGCGGTACTTCCAGGCGCATGTCATACACCAGTTGCAGCGAGGCGGTCGGCAGGTGCACGTAGGCCCGTGGCCGCTCCTGAAGGACCTGGCCGGCACAGTGCACGGGACGCGCCGCGCCCGAGGCCGGGGTCAGCAGGAACGTGGGGGATTCACGGTAGTGCAGGGCGGCGGCATAGGGCGCGGGCAGCCAGGTGTCGTTGAAACGACCGCTCAGCCAGCCTTCCGGTGTTTCGAACAGGCATTCTTCGGCGACCTCCTGCACGGCGGTATGCAAGGGCAGGCTCAATTCGTGGGCGGGCACGTAGCCGGAGATCAGCTTGAGCACCACGTCGCCGCGGTCCTGGCGGCGCTGGCGCACCAGCACCCAATAGTCCTGGTGCTGCCAGTTGAGAGTGAGACGCACCGACACCCCGAGGTTCGCCAGCTCTACCGCGAAGCGTTCCGTATCGGGCAGTTGGACGGGCTTGCGCCGCTGCTGCATCTGCGCGAAGTTCTGCGGCCGACCGACGGCCTGGTAGGTCAGCCCCTGGGCCGTGGCCTCGACCTGCACCGGCAGGGTCTTGAAGGTATGCGGGTTGCTGCGGATCAGCGTGCGTGCCACAGGGCGGCTCCTCGTATCGACGGCCGCGCAGGCGGCTCAGGGCTGGTCCAGCAGGCGGGCCACGGTGGCCACGTTGTGGGCCAGGTGCACCGGGTTGATGGTGCCGACGATAGCACTGCTCACGCCGGGGTGGGCGAACAACAACTCGAAACTGGCGCGCACCGGGTCGACGCCGGGCGCCAGGCAGACGTGACCGCTGGCCAGCGCCTTCTTCACCAGGATCGCCTTGCCATGTTCGGCAGCGTAGTCCAGCACCGGACGCTCCGCCTGTTCGTTGAGGTTGAAGGTGACCATGGCGCAGTCGCCCGTTTCGAGCGCCTTGAGCCCGCCCTCGACGGTCTTGCCGGAGAACCCGTAACCCAGGATCTTGCCCTCGCGCTTGAGCGCGGCCAGGGTGGCGTACACCTCTTCGTGGGCCAGGATGTCCAGGTCGTTGCCGTCGGAATGCACCAGCACCAGTTCGAGGCGATCGGTCTCCAGACGCTGCAGGCTGCGCTCGACCGAGCGACGGGTGTGCGCGGCGCTGAAGTCGAAGCGTGACTGGCCCTGCTCGAACTCCTCGCCGACCTTGCTGACGATGACCCAGTGATCACGCTGACCCCGCAACAGGGGCCCCAGGCGCGTTTCGCTGACGCCATAGGCCGGCGCCGTGTCGAGCAGGTTCAGCCCCAGGTCGCGTGCCTGGCCGAGCAGCAGGCGAGCCGCGTCATCGTCCGGGATGGTGAAGCCGGCC
>Ga0157363_1006900_pt1 | contig 10722 bp, 6 predicted proteins | sample AttsexASBM1_FD_111477 | JGI IMG/M metagenome (GOLD analysis project Ga0157363, IMG submission 111477) | Fungus gardens microbial communities from leaf cutter ant in Ribeirão Preto, State of São Paulo, Brazil - Atta sexdens ASBM1 | ecosystem: Host-associated > Fungi > Mycelium > Unclassified ...
ATATTTCAAATTATAAATCTAATTTATTTTTTAAGCTTTGTCAGCCACACTTATTAATGTTATCACATATAAAGAAATATGAAAATTTTATTATCAACATATAAATCGAGCAAATAAGTGCAACATCGATATAATTTTCTTTACATGTTCATTTTGTCAAAGCTCTATCGGCGTCGTCTAATATAACATAGGAGACGTTCAGCGAAGCTTGTATGAGAAGATAGAACACGTTGGCTGTCTCGTGCGAGTAGCCTTGTATATTGAAGATGAAAAATTCATGGGACTCGATGCAACGTCCAATCTTAGGTATTTATTTCATGTAAGATACACGAGTGCCCGTATTTTCTTCTCTCGCGGAACACGATGTCGCATAATAACGACGGCGCTTAATTCTTTCGTGTTTCTGGTGTGAAAGCGCGTGTAAGACAAATAAATTTACATAAACAATCTAATCCATCCTTTTAAAAATTACAATTTAATTAATTTACATCTAAAATATCAGTTTATATCAGTTTAAAATTCACAAGGCAAATTTTTTACATCAATAATTATTTTACATAATCTATATATTTTTCAAATAAAAACTTCACTTTAATTAATTTATATGCAAATTTATATCTCTTTCAAATTAATTCAACTTTTATTTAATTTTCATCTTATCGGTATTGAACTATGAAAAAGTTATATGTGGTCCTGTATTTATCGAAAAAAAAAGATATTTTTGAATATAATTCGCATTTTTCTACATCCCCGGTATAAAATCAAAACAGAAGTTAAAAAGCAATAAAAAATAAAAAATTTAATTTACAACGCTTAATTAAAAAAAAATTATTAAATAATGTTATTAGAATCATGGTCGGTTGAAGAGTTAGACTCTATTTTTAGCTGGCTGTGTCAGTAACTCGATGAGATACTATGTAGAATTAACAACGTAGAGTACATACAGATTGGAAGCGATATCTGGAGGAGTATCGATTATCACACCAGCACAAATTGGGAGATAATTGGCTGTGTCAGCTTGCGCGCACCGGTCTGGTTTCCCGACTGGACAATATCACACAACGGGAATTTAATAAAGCTCCGACTTGGACATTGCGTAGGACGTGGCTAAAAGGAATGGACGTGAAGCGTGTCTAGCATGCACAGAACCCTCTTTCCTTCGTTTTTGCCCTAACCCAACATTCACTAGCTTTTCTTTCTCCCGCGACTCTTTCTTTCTTTTTTTCTCGATTCTCTTTATATTTTGTCATGAATGAAGTCTATCTCCTTTTCTTCAACTTTATTTTCAAAGTGATAGTTATCAAATGGCTGTACGATGAATTCCTTTTCTTATTTTATTCATAAATTATATTTAGCAGAGTCGTATAACAGTTTTTCTTCTATTTCTTTGTTATATCGATTACTTGACAAGCAATAAAATTATATACATAGAATTTTCTCATATTTTTGGCAACTGCTTAAAAAGTCCTAAAATTTATATTATTTTACAAATTTTTTTCTATTAATTTATATCATTATTTGTATATAAATACTTGTTATTAAATTTATTTATCTGTTTCTTATTGTATTTAATTATTTTTTGAAAAATATGTATAGAAAGAATATCGAGTTAAATTTTGCATCGTATGTCCGTCTAAATTTTGTTATTAAATTGCATTATTTTTATTTTATTATAAATAGAAATATATATTGTAATTTAAAAAAAATAATATAAAAAAATTACCTCCCAATTTGTACTAGCATAGCAATATCGATTATACTTCTGCAAATCTTCCGCTAAAAATGATGTAACTATTTTTTGAATATCTGCTGAAGTGAATAAAATTCTATTCTATTTTATAGAATTTTTTTATATACATTTTGAAATTTATGAAATATTATAAGAAACATCAAGGATGAGGAAAAAACATAATTTATCAATTTTAATTTATGAATAATTATTGCTTCATGAATATTAAACATTTTTTAAAATATTGAATCTTATCTGCTTACACCAGTTGTTTAGTTGAAAAAGACCATACCTTTACAGGAAATTAAGGACAAAATTACAATATTAAAGAGAGAACTTTGATAAAAATAAAAATCTTTTCGCATTTATTTCTTGCTATAATAAAAAAAAGGCAGAACATCAGTTTTTAAAATCTGCACGTATTCATGAAAATAATAGATACAACGCGGAAGATATTAATTTCGCAGATATGAATGATGAACCTTCTCAAGTGCTAACACATATTAAAAGAAGAAATATATTTCGTTTAATAATGGATACTCTATATATGCCATACAGATTTTGAATTATTCGACTTACACAATGTCCAAAAAGAAATCAAATGTCGCATATAGCTACATTGATTGATTACAATAGTTAATATTTTAAAATATTACACTTTATTACATATATACAGAATTGAGTAGAATTATAAATTTCGTATCAAAGGATTATTTTGAGATTTTTCAGATAAGTTTCGATTTATTGAGCTCACTTAACGCATCTATCTTTTTTAAGATCACATTACTGTTCCCAATTTGACGGATAGATATATCGGACTTAATAGAACCTGATTTTACTTTGATTAGAACAAAGTCCACAAATCCTTATCTTTTATCTATTTCTCCACTTTTTGTTTTACACTATTTTACTATTTGACCCTGTTTAAATTTACACATGCATTCATAAAACAATGCTTTTATTTTTGGATTCTCTATTTGGGAAACAAATTTGAATGCAAACTTCTTGCATTATAATTAAATATCTGGATTATAATAGCATAAAAAAACGCCAGTTTGTTATTTGCAATAATAATAATATTATACTATCTTTGCATATCGTAGTATCACAGAAAATATACTTCGCAATATTTTACATATATATTGCAGAGATTTTTGCTTACAAATAAACGTTATTTTTCTAATAATTATGGTAATTGCAAATTATATATAAAACGGTTTTATTGTCTTTAATCAATTATTTATATAACGATTTTAATCATTTACAATAATATAAAGAGTTCAGACATACTTGTTTATATACATTGATAGTCCTAGCATTTCTGTAAAATGAAGTCAATAACTAATTTTTTGTGTCAATTATAATTATAAACGAGATTGATCGTATTAATTGATAAATTATAAATGAGATAATTGTCAAATGTCGAATACAAATAAAACGTTTTACAATTTACGTTTTACAAACGTTGTCATTTTCGAGGATTTTTCTAATTTTAACATGCATATCTCAATAATAAAAGAAAGTGATGTTTTTGCTTGTTCATAGTTAATGGGATTCATAGGAAATTTAGATGTTGCGCAATTAAAATGTAGATTAAAATATAATAACTGGTAGACAAAAATATTTTTAATTAGATCTAGAATTTGGAAGGCAGATGGTAATACTAACATTACTATTTTTGAGACGTGTGAAAAGATCGACAATATATTAATAATATAATAAGTTATGTAACTAAAACAATCATACATAATTATTGTACTAAAAAACTTAAAAAAAAATCAATAAAATTTACTTAAATAAGTAAATTTTATTGATAGATTATCAATGAAATAAATTTTATCGATAAATTATCAATAAAATTATTTCAATAATTGCATAAATATGATTATCTGATGAATCACATGATCTTTCTTTCATCTGTATGTTTGTTTCTTAACACTAGTGCAGATCAATCACATTTCTAAAATTTAAGCGTATTTGCGCGTAACTCTGTCTTTAAGTTTTCTCTTTTTCGGAAGGCAAATGGTTGTAAATTTAATTATATTCACTGAGCAAAAAGAACGAGAGCAAATTCAAGCGGCCGGTCTCGAAAAAAAGCCTCGAATTTGATCTCCTTTTTATTCCGTGATTATATCTGTGTTTGGTCTATACAGAAATAATCATATTGCTTGTTTTACACTGATACTTTACTTGTATTCCTATCACTAGAATTGTCGCATTTACGAAGTTCTGTTGTCTCTCCTGTACACGAGCAACCGTCTTTTATCGCTTCCGGTTTTATTTCAATATCATAAATCTTGATTTTCGATGGTTGCTCATATTTGCATATCACAGCATACATATCGCCACCTAAACGAAGTGCCAGCCATCGATTCTTTATGACCGCCAATTTTAGACATTCGCACTTCATTTTAGCATGAAAATTTGTGTGTAAAGTTCTACCCATTCCCTCGATGACTACAAGATCCACATTATGCTCGACCATTGCAAGACATAAATCCAAATTCAGACGACTGTTAAAATTGAAATAATATTAGTTAATCAATTTTATTGAAATATCATCAATTAAAGTCAAACTTGTAATTATTGTTATGAAATATTCTACATAACATGACTACCTGAGATCCAAACAAGGACCTGCTTGCGCAGTTTCCATAGCAATGAGAGTATTGTCTTCCAGCGCTTGTCTGATAACATTACAAATTTTCGCGGCGTCTCGTAATGTGACGACTAATTCAGGATACGTTACATCATTCAAAGCAGGCATAGAATTAGCACACAATATTACCTGAAAGCATAAAAACATTTTAATGCGATTAAATAAATTTTTTAAATTATATAATAAATTTGTATTAAAAAATATATAAATATAATATATACATAATAAATTCGTTTTTTAAAAACAGTTTGAAAAGTATAATTCAAATATGGATAATATTAGTAAAACTAACTTTAGTTCCTCGTTGCAACAAATCTCGTGCAAATGGCAGAATTCCAAGAATTATATCTACACCACTATTATCGACAAAGATGGCTGCACATTTATGAGCTGGTCCATTCTGTAATCTGTGTATCCAATCATCTAAATTATCCTCTAGCCATGGTCTGCCTATTTTATTTTAAATTTTAAGAATTATGATAGTCTTCATATGATAAAATATTAGATAAAATATTACAAGAATAGAAAAGAATTTATTAGAACATAATTCTTGTAATACTAAATGTTACAATATTAATTTTTTTATTTAGTAACAATGATTACTGAATTACTTGGAATTTTCGCTTGAGCTTCTTCAAAGCCAAAATCATTGGTTTCCAATAACTTTGCAACATCTTTTGCACCCCAATCAAATATATTACCACTGAGAACGCCAAGAATCAAAGCCTTTATCTTTTCTACACCTTCTAACTTGTCTATAACAGTTATACGTTCATGTAAATGTCTTAATGCTTCTTCGTTCTCCTTTCTTTTTTGCTGCAAACAAAGCATGCATATAAATTTCATTTTGTTAAAGTTCATTTTAAAAATACTAAAGAAACAAACTAGAGATACTTACATGTAGATACGGATCTGGAAAATCAAATTCTTTCATGCAATGCTCGATGGTGTCCAATAATATTCTAACTGTAAGTGCCCCATATGCACTGTAAGTTTGTATTACTTAAATTAATAACTCGATAAATAAATAAATTAGCTTTTTTACTGCATGCGATTAATTTTTATATTTGTCATAGCGATGGAAAACTTACAATGGTTGTGCATGAAGATAATGTAATCTGTTTATGTATTTCTCCTTTAATTTCGATCCTCTGTCTTTTGCCGTTGGGCTAAGTGGTTGACTATGAATTGCTCTCGACACAAATTTATCCACAGATTCTTCAAAACATTGCAGCCAATAATCTCTATAAACAGAAACATTTTAGTTTGTACATAATCGTAATTGTTGAAATTAAATAAAAATCTCACCTTGCTTCTTTATCCTGAGCGAGGTCTGTAGTGTCAGGAATATAAGATGCGGGATCTTTCAATAGCGGGCAGAATGTAACAGCATATTCCGCTTGATCGATTTCTAATTGATCGACTTTAATTCCGAGATCGGTTGATACGGAATCTTTAAAACTCGATGACCCGGCATAATTTTCTAACCAGCTGCATTTGTCTTTCTGTTCGGTGCTATATAAATATGCTCCAATTGCACCAAGATAACCTTCATGACGAAGAAAGAGAGGCGTTACCCTATCCTAAATAATAGATATGTAACAGTAATATAAATTTTACAGAAATGCACAATTTATGTGACAGACATTTTGCACTTTGATGCATATACAATATCCTCCATAAGTTTGGGAACATCCTACGTTTTATAGGAAAGCCATTACATGACAGCGATCTATACATGTGTTTAGTTTAAATACTTCGTAAGACGTCTAAATGACAATAAATATTTCTCTAGAACACCTATAAGCTTGCGAAAATATGTTAAACAATCATTTCACAACATCGAAACGCTCAGGATTGAATTTCGCATTTTGGTCTATTGTTTATGTGTATATTGTCACTTATTTTGCAATGTCATACATATCCGTTATATTAGGTGTAGTAAAAAGAAATCCATTATTTTTGCATGAAATTGAATGGAAAAATAATGGATTTCTTTTTACTACACCTAATATATATTGTACATAGGTTATTTAATTGTAGTTTAATGGTTTCTATAAAAATGGTAAATTATTCTTGTCACAAGTTGATTTCAGTCCGTAAAAATTTTAAGATTTTACTCCGTAAAATGACATCGACAAATCAGATTTCGTACGAATTGCATTTTAGAAGAGAATCGCATTTTAATTAAAATTCCATATTTTAATAGTATGTTATTAAATCTTTAATTGAAAAAAGACGAAATAAAAGTACATACGTACATTATAGATAATGTTTTATTATGTTATAGATAACATATGTGTATATTTTTATTTCGTCTTTTTTTCAATTAAATAATTATTTACAAATCTGTAAAATGTAAGGTGTTCTCAAACTTATGGAGGGTATTGTAGTTAATTATTTAAATTATTTGATTCAAGATATATAAGTTAGATCCATCAATAAAACATTGTAAAAAATCAAGAAAAAATTAATATAATGACTAACACGAGACCAATATTTGATAGAATATGAGATGGTATGCATTGATAATGGATGGTTACGAAGGAAATAACCACCAAAGTAAACCCTGTCCATGTTGTAAACAGTTGCATACAAACTAGCTATGTGTCCAATATCATTGCTGATGGTGAATAGTAAGCTTCTTGCAAGATCAGCTTCAGAAAATTTTGGCTGTCCTAAAATGTTATTAATATAATTAATATCTAAAACTGCTATTACGCAAATTTCGTAGATATCTGATCTTTTAGATATTTGCTTATGACATTTTAACACGTTTCAATTGTACACGAAAGAATACAATTCATGCTTCTAAAAATTAACATGTATTAGAAATTTTTGTAAACTTTTTTGACTTATTTATATATCTTGCTTACCACAAGCCACTGCTTTGCCAAAAGATGATGCAATAAGCTCTCCAGATAAACCTTGGGAGGAATAATCGCCCCCATAAATATCTTTCACTAACATATCTACATTACGGTGATCTCCTCGTTCTGCAAGTTGCAGCAATTCATCAAAGTCCTAGTAGGGTGTTTTTAAAGTCATTGTTTTAATACATATTTACATATACAATTCACACGACTCAACGGTACTACGATGGAGCAGAATCTTCTTATACAATTAATTTCTTATGATTTTATTTCTAGATATTTGTAAAGATTTATAAAAATATCATCCAAATATAAAGATATTGATAACATGCACTTGGTATAGTGATAGTAAAAAGAAATCAATCTAAGAAATTATTAAGGTATAATCTAAGAAATTATGTAAATTCTGTACCTTTCTTTTTGTAAGTAATGACCCCAATCCCCAAAATGTACCTCCTCCCGTGGCTGTACCTCCGACTCTTTCAAATACTTCATCTGATTCTACCTATAAAAAAAAATGTCTTCAAATAAGTAAATTTATTCAGAATAATTTATTACTAAATAAGTTTATTAAGTATCTATTGCTTACTTTAAGAATACTAACGCCACTGCCAACATTAACCAACAAATATGGAAATATGTTAGGTCCAGCTTTTTGAAACTTATACTCCGGATTCGCATGTCGGTGATATTCAAATGCTTCACATGGTATATTTTTAAGTAAGAAATTACAACCCTTTATCAAACAGTCTATCTCATCTTTCTTGTCAACTCTGTAATTTTATCTTATCAATCAGTAAACCTCATATCTCAAAAGTTTCATGTTTCACCAAAAATTAAAAATATGAATTTGAATATTTCATATTGTAGGATACTCAACACTGAAAATTTGATTAGCGAAGAGAAAGTCAAAATACAAAAATATACTCACAATAATCCTAATTTGTCTTGCAGCAATGGAGTATATTTGAATGCTCCGCCTCCAGTAACTTTAATACTTTTCCCATGAAATCGTTCAACATCCACTAAATTCTTTTTGACAAAGTTTAAGCAGTTCTCGATATATCTTGTCTCAAACTTAACAAAATGCAATCTATTACCCTCGAATACTTTGTATGCTAGTTCTCCACTGTTTCCTAAACCTTCTGCATCCTCATAAAGTGCTTTGCGATAACTTACTGTTGAGTAATAGGCAATTTTAGTTAATGACAATCCTGAAATAATATATGCAATAATGTAACCTAAATTTGGATAGAATGTAAAACAAAATAACATAACAAAATGGTAATAACTTAAGAATATACTTAATAATAAAATTCATTAAATTAATAAAGGAACATTATTATAAATTCACAATTCAATTATTTTTTTAAATTTGACAATCAAAATAAAATTATTTGGAATAAAATAAATTATTTATATAAAGTTATTTGGATATAATAGAATCATCAAAAATAATGTAATATGTAAAATATAATTTTTAAGATGTGATATAAAATCCAATATAAATTTTATTCTATTTCTTCTTTTATTATTGTTATTTTAATAAGAAGAAAATCTTTTGAAAAAAAGTCCTTATGCGAAAAACATTACTATATATAATATATTTGTAAATTTATGCTTCTTTTTATTCATGTTAAATGATAATTGTATGCACAAATGGAAGCGTAAATACATAATTTAGTATGCAATTTGCTGCTAACGATATTACATTACAGTACTGTGATAGGTCAACTCGAGTGTCAACTCAATGACGATTACTTGATTTCATGTAACGGTCATGTTAACCTCTCGAGGGATCAGAAATCGCGTGAGAGACTAATAAGTAATTAGTAATTTTCAGGGAAGGTATCCGGTCGACGACGTACCGATGTCTATGGCGAAGGTTTGCGCATTCTTCAAATTGGCGAACACCTCGACAGCGGGTGGTAATTTAATACACCGTGGATGCGACCGTTCGTCGCTGTCGTTTTCCGCTGCCATCCCCACGTTTACCGTCTATGAATAATCCGGTTTCTCTCGATTGTGTGACTTCGCGACACTTCTACTCTACGGGGCATTTAACGCGACTGGTAGGTTGGCGAACGTGTTTACATCACGATCACGATATAATCACGATATGATCACGATATTATCAGATAAGTCGTTTTCGACATACATCACCAACATAAATATTTGTCGAAAGAGAAAGATCCCTTTTCTTTTCTTTTCTTTTCTCTCTCTCTCTCTCTCTCTCTCTCTCTCTCTCTTTCTCTCTGCCACAGTGTGGAACAACGAGGACTGTGATCTACGTTCGTTTCGTTTCACATATGATGCGCATGTATCATTTTATCTTTTTTTAATATTCGATGAACAACACGGGATAAAATGATATATCATGTGCACTATATGTAAAACGGAACGCATCTGTTTACTAATGTTTATCCAAATTCAGACGGCACAAACTGCCGATTTAAAAATGGACATCACACACGACAAATATTTGTATGCATATGTATAAATATATGATATTAATATATACAGTATTCCGTAAGTTTTTATAGACCAACCGCTTTTATAGATAGAGTGGATTGAAATGAATCGAAAAGTCCTCTACCAATTTGCAATTTTCGCAATAATTAACGAGATATTAATTACTAAGACCCGGTTGCCAAAACGTTACTTTGATTTTAAGCGAGACTCTTTCTCTGTCTCTTTTTGACTTGAAAACGAGATAGATAGAGTTTTGCTCAGTCAAAGTAACATTGATGCAACTGAGCTTAAGGCGCTAAATATTTTCAATAATTTTTTTACTCAAATACTATCAACTTTACAGAAAAACAGCGAGAAACAAAAATTGTTTATTTTCTTCTTATAAAGTTCTGAGAATTTTTTCAAAATTTTTTAATATTATTTTTTCATGGTGATAAAAATAAGAAAATGCAGGACTAAAAAATTGATAAAAAATTTTGAAAAAATTCTTAGATTTCTATGAGAAGAAAATAAATGATTTTTGACCCTTGCAGTTTTTTTATAAAGTTGATAGTATTTGATTGAAAAATTATTGAAAAACAATATTTAGCAACTTTTAGTAATTAATAACGACTTTTTAATAATTAATATCTCGTTAACCAATTTGCGAAAATTGCAAAATAGTAGAGGACTTTTCGATTCAGTTTAGTCTGCTCTACCTGCTTAGAATGAGTGATATCGAATTTTAGGGACACCCTGTACACAATTCTCTGTCGTCACTTTTGATGTTAGTGTTTCCCTTAAAATGGAGTGCAAAATAAGTAAGTTCCCTAGTACCGCCATTTGAATCTCTTTCTCAGTTGCTCTTTATTTTTCCGCTCTCTCTCTCTCTTTCTCTCTCTCTAAGTCGTTTGTACATCAAAGTATATATATATATATATATATATATATATATATATATATATATATATATATATATATATATATATATATATAAAATATATATATAA
>Ga0157363_1006903_pt1 | contig 10720 bp, 4 predicted proteins | sample AttsexASBM1_FD_111477 | JGI IMG/M metagenome (GOLD analysis project Ga0157363, IMG submission 111477) | Fungus gardens microbial communities from leaf cutter ant in Ribeirão Preto, State of São Paulo, Brazil - Atta sexdens ASBM1 | ecosystem: Host-associated > Fungi > Mycelium > Unclassified ...
GATGCATTTCTTTGTAATTTACATTTTCTCGTATTTATGATATTGTAAATATTGACATAATATTAGAAATATACAAGGAACATTCCATGATTTATATTTTATTCTCGTGAAGTTAATTAATAAAAATGATTCTATTTTCGCGATCAAAACGGATCTTAGTGCTTAATAATATTAAAATGCAAATTTTTACAAATACATAAAATATAACAATTTCATATTTCCGTTAGAAATAATTTTTATATCTCATTTCGATTTTAGTGATATTTTTGATGTCAATATTTTTCAATTCTTGAGCTGTTATTTAAAACTCGCGAAAAAATGCAAGATTTTCAAAAAAGAACTTGACGTCTACAGTTGCATGCATAATCGTATCCATGCTCGCAACACATTCAAAACATTACTACGATTACTTGCTAATTTATATTATGCTTAAAAAGGAACAAATAAGAGGAAACACGTTTCTACTTTTTTTTCGAAGCAACACAACTCATTTGCGTATTCCTTCGGCAAACGTAACAAACTTATGTTTTTCATTCTCACTCGGCGTATGCCATTGGAATCTGCCTTGCAAATTACGCGGCGTTGTTAGCCGCTCGCGGACATATCCTTATTTTCCTTGAGAAAACCCTTGTTACGACCGGGCGCTTACCGAGGATCCTTCGCAACAAAATTATGTTTCTCATTTCTACTTCCTGCATTTGATTCGAGTTTCACTTGCAAATATCGCGATGCCGTTCTCCCTTAGCGACGTTATTTTTCTCCCTAACTCCGAGAAGTTTCCATCGCGTTGTGCCAGGTAACAAGGATTTTCCGCGTCGAAATTACATCTCGTTCGCCGCTGTATCTCGAATGCTGCAAGCTATTTCGCAACAGTCATTTAAACGTCTCGTATAATATCGCAAAATATTCTTCTTTCTTCGACGCACGTAACGCGTTTTGATCTCGCTGACAAAGGAACCATCCGGACTGTCCCCTCATCGACTTTGGATATGTTGTACAAAGCATCTAAAAATGTTAAATCTATATACCTTTTTTTATCTACTTAACCCCAAGTTTAGGAGTTGAAATAACCCCTATTAATTAAATAGGAGCTTATTGAATTAAAAAATTTAATATTTTCGAGAATGTGAATAAATCGTTAAAGTATAAAATAAACATAAAACTTTTGTATAAATATTTTTTCGTAGTTTCGAATATATTTACTAAAAATGAAAAATTTGTTATTTTCGAGAGATTGCTTCGAGATGATTCTCTTAATAAAAAGTCGATTTTCCAAACAAAGAATGATTTTAACAGATTCTTTGCTTCGTGAAAAATTTTCCTAAGCAAAAGGGGCTATTTTGTAAATCAATTTTATTGTCCAAGAATGCTTTCTTTTCATAAAAAAACTATTTCAAATCTTTATTTTTTTGAAAAAAAAAATAAAGATTTTAGAGAATCGTTTCGAGAATCGAACATCTCTATTTCAAGTACTAAATCTTGTGATAAGTAGATAAAAATAATATAGGTTTTATATCTTTTAATTTTTTACAACAATAATGCATAACCTGCGGTTCAATTATCAAACGTACATGTATCTCACTTTAAATTCTAAAAATATATAGTGTATACCAATTCAGCTACAAAAACAGACTTATATACTCAGGTTCAAAATTTGCGATGAAAGTTTCGGCTCAGAACCAGACGCGCGGTAAATCCTTATCATGCCTTACCTCTACTAGACGGTAAAAAAAATCGATTAGCTGAAATTTTCAAGCAACCTCGGCGCCAGGGTTTCGTAGCGAAAGAGCGTATATAGGACTTAAGTAAACGGTAACGGACGCCGGTAACGGGATTATCCGCCTACATTTCTCGACCGCGCGAGTGTATATGATTTCGATTATCTCCCTACGTGCTCTTATCACGAGGCAATTTGCCGGAATTTCTTAAAGACACGAGACACGCGCCGAGAGAACTGAAATACACGTCAATCGTCGGCCGTGTCTCGTTATTCCATCGCGTGCGCGAGCCAAAGCGATGAGGAAAACGTTTTTCCATAGTCAGGAATGACTGTTTTCTTTCGTGTCGCGAGTTGCATGCGCGCGGAAATGCATAAGCGTCTTTCTTCATCTCTTTCACCGAAATTGACCGAAATGCGAAATATTCTGCTGTAACTCTAGCTGGCGGCCAGAACGTGATAATTGTTTTCCTTTAATTTAACCGAAGTTCCCCGTCATCAACGGAATCGGTCAGCCATATCGATCACGTTTCTCGCACCCGACTGAGAAATCAGACATGAGGAAGCACACGGTCCTCCTCGTCGTATTCGCTTCAGATCTTCCTTTACAGTCTACAGACTTGCTTCGTCCAGTTTCCTTGAATTAACTCATCTTTCACCTCCGTTGCGCTCGAGAGGTCAGTAGAAAGAGAGAGAGAAAGAGAGGAGGGAGGGAAGGAGGGGAGAGAGAGAGAGAGAGAGAGAGAGAGAGAGTGTCGAGGGTCGTAATCGTCTCCGCGGAGACGATTATCAATCGAAAGACATGACCAAGAGTGAGGGAGTTATCTTCTTCTGTCGCGTGGTCGTCGTAATTGATTGGAAATCTGTGATAAACTCCCTCCCCTGCTGTGATAGACAGAGGATGGGACAAACTCCGCTATCTGAGACAGATTTCAGCTTTTATATATACTTTCGGTGTAGGGAAGAAATAACGAATACCTTCACTGTTAAATTAATAATGTCAAATTGTAACCACCAATTTGAATTGTTTTTAATCATTTCTATACTATTTATCAGTTCACCACTACTCCTGTCCAATATGTCGTCAATTTTAATTTTAATTTTAATTAATACAATTAAACAATGAAATTAAACAATTTAACTCAAGAAAATATATTAAATTTATGAGAGAGATTCAAATTCAATATATTTATTAATTTATTATTTATTAAATTCGTAAATATGGACGATATTTATTTTGAGACTAATCATTAGAAATGAATTAATTTCTGATAGGAGTTAAAAATAGATAGATAGGAGTTAAAAACAGACAGATAAGAGTTAAAAATTACTTAATTCAAGAGATTGGATTACTCCTTTATATTGAACAGTATAAGAGAAAAATTAAATAAAGCTGATGATTTATCAATTAATAGAAGTCTTTGTTCAAAAGATATTCTAGTTTTAGTACATATTATATTATCAATGTATACAAATTCTAATTTTAAACAAAAAATAATATTCTTGTCGATCGAATTATTCCATATAAGGCAATGTCAAAATAGGTTTTTTTTGTTAAAAATTAATTTATATTAATAATATATAAATATTAATTATTGCAATTTAAAGTCAATATTCATTGAACAAGAAAGATTTCTATAATAAATCAATAATAAATCAAATGATCATCGACTTTATTTAATTTTTCTCTTAGATATCCGCAATTCTTCCACTTTTGCTTCTTCCTACATCGATAGAACTAATTGAAATCTATCTCATCAGATAGCTGCGTTTATCCTATCGCAGCAGGAGAGGATTTATCACAGATTTCCAATCAATTTTCCTATTCTCTCCTGTATCAAAATCATTGAAAACATATAATAGTATTTACGTTAACTCTTTCAAACCCTGTATATATTACAATGTACATTAAATTTGAAGCTATACGTTGAAATTATTTAGTTTTATCGACATCATTTGAGACCAGATGTACACGTTGAAAAAAAATTAATTTTTTAATATGAATTACTTATTAAAGTGTTCTTAGATTAAATTAGAAAAAATTCTTTTGAACATAATATCAACATTCTATCCCATAAAAGGGTTAAATGGTGTGCATTCTATAATCATATGTACATGCAGTGTGACATTTCAAGCATATATCGGATTATGACTAAATGCAAACAATGAGAGATTATCATACACACTACTCAGAATATACCTACTGTAATAATATCATTCGCATTTACCCTGTGTTAGTAATTTCCTCACTCTCCCCTACTTCTTGCTCGTTTTCGTGACGATAATATATAAAATAACGTCTTTCATTTTTCTTCAGCTTCTTATTTTAGCTATGAAATTCTACGTATTTTTAATATCTCAACTCTTCTTATTTCTAATACAGCAGCACATTCTATCAAGATATTTTTAGTAGACGCAACATCGGTATTTCGAATTACATCTTTTATATATATATATATACATAAGATATAATTCGAAATAGTTAATGTGTATGTAGACCAAAAAATGTGATTTTCTTAAACGTTCAACTCATATCATAGATGTACATACGTTCTATTCTACAAACGTTATATATATATATATCCATGGAATAACTAAACCTGAACGTCAGTACTTCCATTCGTCTTGGTACATCGCGTCATTTCCAGTTACAGATCGCCAAAGGCATCTCTGTCCGACACTGCCGTCCGTTTCTACTTGAATACGCATCTCGGCAGTAGTCGCGGTGCGATTAAATCAGACCAGTCCGTTTCCACAATGGTATCGGGATTACGACGCGATGAAAAGGAAACGCGATCCTATTTCAGAGATTTAAGGCATATGAATTGAACACAAACGTATAATGACATAAAACGTCAAAATTAACATGTAAATCAGTATTGTAGTTACATTGCATAAATTGGATTCCGATTACACAGAAAATGCAGAGAAAAAGAGACAGAGAAATGAGATCTGTCGTTCTGTCTCTCTCTCTCTCTCTCTCTCTCTCTCTCTCTCTCTGCACGTTATATACATGACGTCTCAGATTGATATTTTCTTTCGTTTATAAATTCCTGATGAAATCAGAATTAAACTCTTTTTTGACAAACATTTAATCAGACATTGCAGTAGATTTTATTTTTCGACATTTAACTTTAAGAATTTTAATAAGTGACAAATTACATTCAATAAAGAATTCTTTAAAATCGACTTTAAACTTAATTTAAAGACGTCCCAGATATTTTTAACAATTTATACGAGGACTATTAATGATATCTCACATCTTTATTAAACATGTATTAGGCCACACACATAAAACGCAAATTTTTAATTCTTAAATGGAAGTCGTACAATATACAATCGTTGTGTCGTATAGTAAATACTTGATGAAGCAAAATATCGTATGGCTTTGAAAGATTGAATGGTTTTCAGTTACACAATTGATATTTACGGCTATGGCGAGTATGACTTGCACATGCGGAACGGGTGCACGGAATTAAATTAGCGTGGACAAATTAATGAAGCGAATCATAATGCAATACCAATACAATACGGCATGATAAACATGATCCAAATGCAATTGTTTTTAAATGGATAAATCGCAGCTACGAATGAGCTCTTGTCGCACTGTTCTTATTTAAAATCAATAATTATCATTAAATAATGAAGTATCAAATAGATATAGTATTAATAATATGATAAAGTTTTATAATTATATTTTACATTTTTAACAACTTACGAATTCAATTTAGTATTTAATTTAGTTATTCCAGTTTACAGCAATAGTTTATGGGAAAATATAATCTACTACGAAAATTCGCACCGCAGTTTAATGCTCATTATGTTAAAGACTAAGTATCGAGAAATACGCTTTGAAAGTTCGCGTGCGTCTCGATGGAGCAGTAAATGAATATGTTAATTACTTATTATATTATATTACGACATTTTGTATTTTGTAATCCGTAATGTTGCACACGCGTTTATATCTTGCCGTGGAAGGAGCAAAGGATGAAAATAAAGCGCGCGGAAGATAATTCAATGAATATATTAAGGCGGCGAGATAAAATCGTATTTAAAAACAGTGCGCGGTTCATAGAGGATCCGTTTCTGGAACGGAAGTTTCCGCATTAAAAAAAAAAAACGAGCTCGTTGCATGTGACGTTTATATCTCGCGCGTGTATCCGGGAATTAAATCGGTATAGGTTAGGTAGTTCGATAAGTGCTTTTAAACGTTTTACGGTCGCGAGATTGGACGATTAAAAACATATAAACGAAATAAAGTCATTATCTGAAAATGTGTGACTAAGAAATGCCATTGTTGCAGTCTTTTCCATAGATTCTGCGGAATAGATACAATATGCAGAGGGCTGCTGCTAGCGAAGGAAGAACAGTTTGCGGAGTGATTTAACAGTGGCATTAAATTTGCGCCGCGGTTGCGTGCGCGCGCGCGTGATGGAAGTTATAATTAAATTCGAAGCGCGGCCGGGGCACAGTGTCGCAGCGAACGATGACGAGAAGGACAATTTCCGCAATGATGATTTTGTATTAAAATGATCACGTCGCCGTACCGCATTATTTAATTATTTAACCGCCAATTTGCTAATGCGCCGCTCATGCGCGCGCGCCAGTGCGAAAACTCCGGCGAGCATAATTTTAGATATTACATAATTATGGGATTCGCCATAATAACTAGACGTACGGTGAACGGACGCGTCCGGGTTATCGCGGAATCGCTTCTAATTATCGACTATCAGTATTAATAATTAACGAACCCGCGGCGACTATCAAATTCGACGTGCTTCCTGTTATTACTTGCCGAGAACTTTGCGCGTGCAGGATCATTAATAATCATGATAGTGATTATCGAACGCATTCAGTGTTACTTTATAAGCCTAAACTTACTGGGAAATAACCGACCGTAACGAGGAAAATTGCTCAATTTGTTGAAATAATTGAAAGTGATTCCGACGATTAGTTTTGTGCTTGGCAAATTAACTATAAACACGCGTCTAATCTTTTTGAATTTGCAGTAATAACGTTTAATTTTAATAACAAATAAATTAATAAGTTGATAAAATATAAGTTTCGTTACATTTTAGCGATAGATAAAATTACAATTTCATTCTTCTCTCGCGTATATTTTGTTACAAACTATGGAATATGACAATAAAATTTATTCTATAGACTAAATCAATAATAGAAAATGGCGCTATGGGAGTCAATGCAGTTATTGGTGAAACAATTTTAAACAATATAATTTAGTCTACCAATTAAAATATATAGTTACATTCATCGTTTACGAGGATGTAACTGTAATTGATAGACAGAATTATATTCTAAAAAATTTTCGCACGAACTGTATTGACTTTCATAGCTCTATATTTTTACGTTATTGATTTTATAATATATTACTGATTATTTATTAATTTTCGAGAGCTCCATTTATTAGATTTGTCTTTTTTTTGGTACGGAAATACATTGGAATACATTGAAAAAAGAGGTTGATAATAATTATTAAACATTGAGTGAAATAATTTCAATCAAACGTTTGGTTTATAACCAAAAATAATTTTACGTTTATAATAATAAATATTTATTAATTATTATATCAAATGATTTATAATATTATTATGTTTGTTAATATATTATGTTAGTTAAATGTTTAGAAAAGTAAAATTATTTTTGATTATATTAAAATTTGATTTTTTACCAGCCTTTTTTCAGTATATGATATTAAAGTTGTAGAACAGAAGTTAAAATACGTGGTACATTTTGTTAATAGTAGTTTTGTTTAATATGTCAGATCGTATTATTAAATGCAGCATTAGGCAAGTTTCTTTAGAAGACGAGCCGTATGAATAAATTCATCTACTCTTTTGCGAAAGTACGAAGAACGTGCTCGACCTTGGCAAAGAGAGTACTTTTGCAAAGTCTAAAGTTTTTATAAAGATTGAAGGTCAACTTGTCCTTCCTAGCCGTATTCACCATCGTCTTCGTCGACCAGTTTCTCAAATGAAATGCCTCGCCGGATGAAAAGAGCCATCGTCTACCGTACGAATGAAGGGGGTTGGCGCAAAAGTTGCTGCAAGACGGCGGGGAAAACGAGAGGATTGCGAGAACGGGAACGACCGCCCGTTACAAGCAGAACGTAAGTGACAAGTTGAGGGATTGCTGCGCCTACGTGGGCGCATTGTGTGCAATCGCCATTCGCGAACGTGCCCCGTTCCTTATTCCTCGAAGATTTCCAACGCCCGTGAATGCGCGGAAATATTGCCGATCGCATTATTCCTAACGTTATCTCGTGCCACGTTCGCGCTATTGAAAACGTCGCGCGGAACCCGGGACTTAGATTGAAGAACGAGGTCGGAGAGAAAGGAGAGAAAGAGAGAGAGAGAGAGAAAACGTTCTGACTTCTATCAACGTGCGAGGCACTGATATATATTACATAAATTACTCTGATTTGCTAAGATGTCCCCAATTGGACGTCTATCATTTTACAGGGACAGCTGTCGCTGTCATTTTGAAATGCGCTTTATTTATTGTAATATCACATAATCAATCATATAATCAACGGCGTTCTATTTTCAATTTTATAATTTTCTATTCTGAGGAAAAAAAGTTTATTAAATTAATTTAGTTCATCTTTATTTCTTTTGACGAAGAACCTATTATATTTGACTTAAATACATACATTCTCCACATACAACGAAAATAAAGACAAACTAAATCAATATTATTTAATCAAATGAATAATATTGATTTTCTCTCAATATAATAATATTTTTATAAAGACAAATTACATTGAAAAAAAAATTTATTAAATTTTAATATTTACATATTTTTTTTCAATAGCTAACTAACTAAACATTTACAATAAGTACACTAAATATTTATTCAATAAAAAAATCATTGTTTAATCAAATTAATAGTCCTTATACCCCAAATAAATATATAATAAATTTATATATTTACATTTAGTAAATATTTAGTTCCACAGTGTTATATTCAAATAAATATTTATTAAAATTTATTACATATTTCAGATGTTAAATTATTATACACGCAACAATTGTCCTTGTAAAATGACAAATACCTTGGCAACACTAATCAGTAATGCATGCAATCAGTAGAGCGAGTTTATTTGACCACGTCAAACGATCACAGAAAACGAAAATATCTACTTATTTCAGTAACAGCTTTCAGAAAAACACACGTACTCAAGCATGTCGTGCGATAGAAAGATCCATAGTACGAGAGCCGAGCAATTTACAACGCGCATCAAAACTCAGAAACAAAGTTCACCCCGCCAACATTCGTCGAGAACCATCGTGCATTGGCGAACTTCCAAATCCCACAGTTCTACTAGTTGACTATCGCTCGATGTCCCTCGCGGAATTCACGCTTGTTTGATTACTTTCAAAGTTCATTTTTCGGAATTGCGATGCGCACGGACTCCCCGGAGAAGGAATTCTAATCGACCCGATTACGAGAATCCAAATTTCCTCGCAGAAAATTGATGTCAATATACAGTGGTATTTTTAATTGCTCCATTATTTTAAGTTATTGTCAGAAATATTTGTTTGATAAATGTTGAATAAATATTATTGAATGAAATATTTGTAAAGAGGAAGACGAGCTTCCCTCGGATCTTCTTATATATGAATACGAAATGTCTGAATAATTGACAATTTGTTTAAATATTTCCAATATATTGAAAAAAGATAAATTTGTATATAACAGCAATTATTTTTATATGCAATAATAATTAATTTTTATCCTACAATTTGTGGCTATTAATAGCGAATGTACTCATAAAGTACTCATGTAATTTGACTGATTGTGTAATCTTTTTCAATTTTGTGTCTGAAAAGTATTAAATTATTAATCAAGCCTCGATAAACTTTAAGCAATGTCTATGAAAACGACTCTATAAAATTTTATGTAATCATTATACGAACAACATCATATTGTTATTGAGATCGAATTCTCGAGTCGCATGTGCTTCGCTGAATTGGAACCAGTCTGCCAATTAGCAGGGCATGTTCGCCGATTGGCGCATATCTTACCACCATCACATAAGTGTGGGCGTAACCGCGGTGTGTTCCATCTACGATCGGAGAGATGCGCTCTTGATTGGAAACGATCCAAAATCACCAATTACGAGGCGAATCGGGTGCATCCATAATGCAAGGCATATATATACACAGCGCGTCGTCGACGGAGGCATGCACGCTAAAATTCGAGCATGCTCTTACGATGTAATAAGCTCAAGATGTCATTGCGCTAATATCGAACTTCACGATGTTGTAGGATCGTGTAATTTAGTCTGAATTCCTGGACACGATTGAATAAGGTGACAAAATGCATAGAACTGAGGGAGGCTCAAAATTGTGCGTCTGCCAACAAGAGCCGACCATTAGTGGTTTTCCGATGTGAAGATGCTGACGGAAAGTCTAAGCCTAACAATGAATGAGGATCTAGAGTGGCGCACGAACTATTCGATCCAATTAGTACTTTGGATCGCTGCCTAGACGCGAATGAGGTCTGAGAATCGCTACCGCATTTGTAACAGTAATCAAGCTATTGTAACGGATTAAAGGATATCGTTAATAGTGTTAATACATCTTCACAAACTTTTTCTTTAATTTACTACTTTTTTTAAAAGAAATTACATAGTTGAAAAATTATGTTTAAAATTAGAAAATTTAACACATTCATGTGTTCCAAACAGTTCATTCAAAATTTTTATGCTAATTTAATATAAGATGTCAGAACATGCCAAAAAGTAACACAGACATTACATGTAAAAATGATAAAAAATGTAACACTTTTATATAATTTGGAAATAAATTGTGGAAGCATTCTTTAGTACAATTAATATTTATAATAAATTAATATGTATTTATCTTTTATTCATTTATCTTAAAATATATATTTTAAAGCTACTTTATTTTTATATTGATTATTTATTTACTTATAAATTATGTTATTTTAAGAAATATTAAACATCAATTTAATACAAAA
>Ga0157363_1006904_pt1 | contig 10720 bp, 8 predicted proteins | sample AttsexASBM1_FD_111477 | JGI IMG/M metagenome (GOLD analysis project Ga0157363, IMG submission 111477) | Fungus gardens microbial communities from leaf cutter ant in Ribeirão Preto, State of São Paulo, Brazil - Atta sexdens ASBM1 | ecosystem: Host-associated > Fungi > Mycelium > Unclassified ...
CGCAAACTGAAAAGGAGCTTGCAGAACAGCTTGGCGTTACGCAGCAAGCCATTTCCGTACGATTACATACGAATAAAGATTGAATTTTACAAAAAAAGCTCAGAACTTTTTGTACACCTAATATATACGATTGAATTGTCCAATTATAATAGCCTTTTTATGTTCTTTAAGATGGCTAGAAAGAAAATTTAGATATCTTCCTGAGTTCTTAGGTTTTTTTTATATAACTCAAATATAATTCTTTCATTCTTAATTAATAATTTTACAAGAAAATTGACACTATTATCATCAGAATCAACTGTAAATTTAATTCTATTGTGATAATTGAATTTATCGAATATTGTTGCATTGATCTGATCTTGTGGCGCAGCTAAAATAATATCATCTATGTATTGATAGTAAAACGATATGAACGTGGTGATGGAGAAAATGTCGTTTTTTTAATGAGATCATTATTTAATACAATGTTTACTATTATTGGAGATAGTGGAGATCCCATTGGCATACCGAAAATTTGCTTGAAGATAGTGTTACGTCCGGAATACACGATTTTTTCGTCTCGCGTTCAATAAATTAGGGAACGAATAAATAATCAATAATACGAGGGAAGTTTCTAGCCGAAAAACTATTTAGAATCAAGCAATAAAGAAAACTTTTAGCATCAACGCCATTGGAAATCAAGCATTAAATCTCCTTCCGAACATGGTGGAAAAGAAAATCAAATAAACTGGTACACCGCGTCAGTATCAAGGTGCCGGGTCGCAAAACAATTCCCGTGATAATAAGGGTGACAGCGCGGATACGATATTCGAAAGAAGATGAAATGTTTAATCATCTCACGCTGATATCACGCGTGTAGTCCCATGCGTATGTTTAAGACAGGGTCATAAAATTTAATGACATTTTCCGATATCGGGAAAAATCAACACAACTGCGATTCACGATTAACTAAATCCAAGGATAAAACATAGATGGTTTTTCCCAGTTGTAACAATGATAAGAAAAGAAACCGGTAATCCACAACACATTTTCCCTGCGTTACGAAAATCACCAATAAGAATAGAAGAAAATCGAAACTTATAGTGCGGGCGGAGCCAACTTAAAAGCAATTTTCCAATGATTATTTAACATTGTTATCATATCAAATGGTAGGAAAAATCCTACGAATTTGATTCCTCGATTTCCCAACCAGACGCACCTTATTAAAGAACCTCCAAAAAACTGCTTATATAAACCGCGATATCGCGAGACACGATGTAAAGAAAAATTAGTTCCGTATAGCTCTATACAGCTGTGTGTAATTACACTCTTCAAAGTTATGTCATCAGTGCAAGTTCTGAAGCGACTGTTCCACCGCTGTCCTTTCTAAGCGATCAAAGATTACACCATTAGATTGTTGAGGCCTCCAAGTGTCAGGGAACCTCAAAAATACACTTCTAAAAAACAGTCCCTCCTTTCAATGACTTACTTCGGGAATCTAATTAGATCACTCTCTAGAAAAAATCTTAACTAATCTGTCTTTCAGCTTTTGCACTCTTAATTTTTCGTCTCCACAGCTCACCTTATTTTCGTTCTTATTCTTTCACATTCATCGATTTCTTCGATGAATTCTGTATCCTTTACTTAGAAGTCCGCCTAATCCGAACTTCACTCTCTCATTATTTGCCTTCTTTTTTTTTATGCAGAGCTTGACAATAAAACATTTTGTATTTAAAAATCATAGTGAATGATCGACCACGCCTTTCCCGCGCGGCTAAACTCAAGGGAGATCTGTCGGCTAGACGAGGCTTAACAAACATACCTCAGTAGCAATAGTAATATTGGGTATGAGAAAAAGTTCGTGGCAATTTTTTAAATATTATATATATATATAAAATTAAAGTGTTTTTCTTAGAATATTGAAATCAATTTATTTAAACCAAATATGCTCCATTATTTTATTTTCTATAATATTTTGCCATTTTTGGAGCAGAGTCATAATTCCATCGTGATAGAACTTCTGTAGTTTCTGATCGAAAAACTGCTTCAAGTGATTTTCACAGGCCTCTTTTGAAGCTAGCTTTACACCATTAAGAGAGTTCTGCAGAGACTAAGCCTAAACAAATGATAGTCTGGGGGTGCTATGTCAGGACTATACGGTGGATGCATTAAAACTTCCCAGCTAAGCTCTCGTAATTTTTGTCATCAAAGATGTGTGTGGTCGAGCGTTGTCGTGATGGAAGACGATGGAAGACACCTCTCCTATTGATTAATTCTGGCTGCTTCCTCTCAATTGCTTGTTGTAATCTCTGCAGTTGTTCACAGTAGAGTTCGGAATTAATTGTTTGATTCGACGATAACAACTCATAGTGAACGATTCCCTTCCAATCTCACCACACACACAATATCACTTCTTCCTCGTCAATCCAGATTTTGCTTATGCCTTCTCTCCTTTCTTTATGTCCTCCTGTCTTTATGTTCTTATCCACGATCTTTTTCTAGCTGGATTGTCGTAGGTGATCCATTTTTCATCACCAGTTATCATTCTCTTCAGAAATGGCTCAATTTCATTTCGTTTCACTAGCGTATCACAAATGTTAATTCGGTCCATTATGTTCTTAACACTCAACTCATGAGGAACCCAAACATCGAGCTTCTTTTTGTATCCAGCTTTGTGTAAATGGTTTAAAACTGTTTTGTGGTTGATGCCTAATTCCCTGGCAATCTCCACAGTGCTCACATGCTTATCACGCTCGATTTTTACTATGATTTCATCAGACTTTTCAGTGATTGATCGACCGGAGTGAGGTTCATCTTTCACGAAATTTCCAGCACGAAAGCGAGCGAACCATTTCCGTGCCGCTGATTTTGATAGAGTATCTTTACCGTAAATAGCGCAAATTTTTTCACAAGTTTGTGCAGCATTCTTGCCTTTATCGTAGTGATACTGCAAAATATAGCGAATTTTTTCCTTATTTATTTCCATTTTCAAAATAAAATAACTTTTGATCCACTTCACTGATTTCAATCTTTTTCGGCTCAAAACAAAGATTAATATGTCACTTTTTAAACGCACGTCTAGTGTTGCCGATGCGATTAGTAGTTGCCGACTGAGCATTTAATGCCATCTAGCGGAAAAAACGCCACGAACTTTTTCCCATACCCAACAATAATGATAGTAATAATATTAACGCTAATGATATAACACTAACGAGAGTATTGTTATGTCCATAGGACTCCACGATTCTTTTCTTTCGTGAAAAAACTACAAAGTAGTATAACAAGGCGAGTTCTAACCCATGGGGCTAGAGGGGAGCATGGGGCGCGGGGAAGGAGGAAGAAGGTGCAGGAAGTTCTCGGCGATGTTTATAATGATACGTAATTCCGCTATGTTGTGGCATCACATATCATTGGGGACCGTTATCCCCACATCCCCGCCGCCGCCGCCGCCGCCATCCCGCCGTCGCCACCCCGCCGCCGCCGCGTTCACCCCAAAATGCGTTTTCGGGCCGCCGCAGACCTCGCGTCCACCCCAAAACCGCGGTATTATAACGCGAACAAATTTTTAAAGAAAAAAAGAAAAAATATATATATAATAAATATAGATATAATAAAATGGACAAATTTTTAAAGAAAAAAAAATATATATATATGTATATAATAAAATATTTTTACCTTGTCCATACTCTCCATCTCATCCTACAAATCAATATTATTTTTTCTTTTCCTCCTCCTTCTCCTTTTCCTCCTCCTTCTCCTCCAATCCGATTGTCAAGATTCTCTTCTTCTATCTGTTCTTCCACTTTCTCTACTTTTTCTTCCACTTCCTCTTCCTTTTCCTCTTCCACTTCTTCTTCCTCCATCGCATTATCGAGATTGTCGATGAGATGGGTGAGTTCAATTATGTTTAAACGCACTCGTGTAAGGTCATCCACCTCATTAACAATCTCGATGATACGATGGAATAAATGTAATTGGTTGACATGTAATTGAGTGATATCGATAATAATTGTATCATTTTGAACTGAGGAGGAGGAGGCAGTCTCCTCAACTTTTTGTTTTTTTTTCATCACTCATATTTGTTAACTTCTTCTTTGTGTGAATGGCCCTGACTCTAATATAGAGTCAATACGACCAGAATCGAAAATGTCGCATGCGATGAGTAACAAAAAACAATGTGTAGAATTCCAAAAAAGAGTAACATAAACTTAATTACGCATTTGAAGCCGGTCACACTTTCCAAAAATAATAATGCAATAACATCCGATTGCGCGCGGACAATGCAAGACAAAGATTGACGCTGAGATTCAATCTTCGCCGCAGCGAGCCTGTCTAGAATTTATCTTTAGGCGGCAGTTGTATATAAAACAATTCAGATCATAAGTACCGTCTGAGAAAAATTATCGCTTATATCGTTGCGACACTATTTATAAGAGTAGCTTAATATATAGTAGCCGCGATTATTTGCGTCGTCGAATTGCTGAAAGTTCACGCTGCATTATTTTCACACCTATAATATATATGTTCCTTTTTTTTTCTTACGTGGAAAGATACATACATCCATACATATAAGTTTATACATATATACATACATACGTACATACATGCGTAAGTGCGTACATACGTATATGATTCGTGATATGACAAAAAAACCAAGCGTGACTGCTATTTATCTAAAACAGAGTACGATGGCGTGTCGAGGTATAGGATGAATGGAAAGTAAAGAAAGTATAGTACATAGTACATAGTATATAGTACATAATATAGTATAATATATAATAATGAACGAAACAATTTTTTCACATGTTATTACATCATTTCTTTTTTTGTACATATTAAAAGTTAAAGCTAATAGTTTGCAATCGACGAGCTGATGTTGAAAATGTCGCTATCACGTATAGCGTTCGTATAGATGCGATGTTGGAGAATCGCATATACTTGGCATCAACCGTATCAACGAGTCGGCTAATCGCTCGAACGTTACATCGATACATCCGTCAAACTCAAACATACGTCGTAGCGACGTTTCCGTCATCGTAATGCATACGATGAAGAATCTAGACGTATGAGCGTAGCATCATTCAGCGTGCAAACGCTGATGGTTAGCGATCCAATGCTTATAAAATTATCTTTATATTCGTTTCGTAGCATCTTATAAATATTCCATTGCTGCTCGTAGAAACCCTTCCACGTTTCGAGAGAGAGCGACAGTTCGTGTCCGCGATGATCTCTCAGGGCGATTTCCACATAACTCGGTGGACCAACGTTGATTCCAATTTTCAAATACTTGTAGCCCGTAACCATCAGATCATAACGTCTGCTCAATAAACGCACCGCGCGATGCTCCATGCTGTGTACGTACATAATGTTAAACAACGTTTCTTTTGTATGTAGAACGTTGAAACTTACATGTTTCTGCAGTCCTTTTTTGTTTCATATGATGCGTTGCTGTCTTTAGCGAAGTAAATTTTTCAACCGTTCGTACAAGCGGATATCGCAAGACTGATTGCATCCGCGTAAATTGCGACGTATATGATAAAACTTCTAGAATCGAAGAGGGAATAATCCTTCCCTCTTTCCAAGAATTGTGAACATGTCGCGACACGTTTTATCACGCTTTCTACGTTTTTTTTGTCACGAATTTATCAATGTTTATACTTTATGATTTATATTTTGATGGCATTGATGATGATGATGATGATGAGCACGTTGGCGACTTTGATGCTTTTTTCTCCAGGACATTCCCAATATCTTGCTTTTTCCTTCGATGGCGGTGGACTTGACGGACTTGGCGACAAGGGACGGTATCCCTTTCGCTCGATCAATTTTCGATATATATTCATATATTCTTTTACTCGATCCATGTTTTAACGCTCGTAACTGAAGCAGTAAGTAGGCGGATTTTAATCCACGGGGCTAGAAGGGAGCGCGGGACGCGAGGGGGTACTCGTAGGCGCGGGGAGGGGAAAGGCGCGGAAAGGCCCCAGCGCTATTACTGTTTATATAAACATAGGAGTGTTTTACATAAATATAACATTCTACATTTTTTTTTTCGACCGTCGCCGCCGCCGCCACGAACCTCACGTCCACTTTAAAATGTGTTGCTGTCTTCTCTTATTTCCCTTTTTTTTCTTTTTGCATCCAAAATCATAGGTATACTAATCCTAGCGCTATCGATATTTACATAAACATAGGACCCTGGTGGATTACATAAACATAATGACGTTTCGCTATGCCTTTTATATTTTTCACCGCCACCCTCCCAAAATGCATCGGTAACAAAGGCTTGCATACACTTATCGCATATACTTACTATCTCTCTTTCTCTTATGTTTCGTCATTCTCGCTGCGTTGTCGCTCCCGTTATTTTTTCTCACACGCAAATATATTTTTGTCAATATACGTTTTTTATTTAATGATTTAAATAGAGAGAACGCTTAATACAGTTGTGACCGCCTGTCGCAGTACCGTTGAGCATGAATGAAGATGCTGATGCGTAATATGATAGCACCATAATAATAAGAAAGTAATGAATAATCATACACCCAGATATATAATTTAAATATGTGTTTACTTTTATATATAACGTAATTTTACAATCTATAGTTCTTATTATATAGTTCTTACAATATTATTTATAAGCAGAAACTTAATTTAATTTAATTTAATTTAATTAATTCGAATCGAATTTTAAGCACCTCATTGCTTCCGATTAGCAATAAAATGTACATTTTTTCATACTGTTTATAATATTTTCTAAGGCATAAACTATTAACTGATACTCTATATTTGATTTTTTATTATAAATTTTTGCGCAAAAAATGACAGCATCACATTTATCGATGATACAATTTTCACCTAAACATGTGTTACAAAACATTTAAATTTTTCGTTAACGATATGCGTATACTGGCACAGCTCAGAGTATACGTTCTCGACGCAATGTTTGAGTTTGAACATGAAGAGCATGGTTGATGGCTTCATATACAGACATGTTTCGCGCAGTGTTAATTTGACCACATTCACATCACGCATTTTTATGATTTCTATCACTAGATCTTGGACTGATAATGATGAAGGTGCGATTGATTGTACGAACCGCTCAATATTCGCGCGTCATTCAATGAAAGCCTGCCACATTGCACGAGGCAAAATTATGTTGTTACCTTGGTTGTCGCCAATTACAATTTCCACAAAAGACACAGATCCCACAACGATTCCGACATCCAGGTATTTGTAAGCTGTAGGAGTCAGTGTAAATCTTCTTCTCAATATACAAGGTGTATGACGGAGTTTATTGTAAGAAGATGCTCTGCAGAAAAAAGTAATACACACATATATATATATATATATATATATAATAAATAAAAAAAGAAAACAGATAAACAAACTGTAGAGAAAAGGTATAAAAAATTTATATATTTATAAAGTAAAAACTTACTGTTTATAAAAACTCTTCATCTTGAATAGGAATGTAAAATCTCTGGAATCATACTTGTTTGGAAAGCGTTGCACTAGCGGTCCGTCTGAACGACTGATGCAGTAATATTGCCCAAGCTCTTTCTAAGTTTCGTCTCCTCCATCACATTTCTTCAGGAATGCATGAAATTATGAAATTGTTCAACCAAGACAAACGATCAAAAATGCAAGCGCCGATATACGACGACATATTTTGTTAGTATAATAAAAGATTTTTTAAGGAACATTTGATGTATTAATACGACATACTTCTTGATGACATCATGAATGTAATTATTAATGTTTTGATACATTGCGGCGTTATGCAATTGTATAATGATATAAAATTTGAAGATCGAGATGCATGCATTGCCAAATAGTGCGCATAATGATATATGTCTCATCCGTTGTAGTCCTATACTCGCCATAGTATTCGTGCCCTCTTTTCTATCCTCTCTCTCCTACTCATGGTACTCGTGATCCTACACTTATAGTATTCATGCTCTCTCTTCTTCCCATCGTATTCTTTCTCATGTTATCTTTTCTTCTTGCTCACAATTTTATTAAATAAATATGCTTTTTGTTTTACGATTTTTTAATGATATGATTTAGCAATGCTTTTAATTTAGCAACTTATTATAATAATATTTCTAGTAATGTAATGTAATATAAATAGCTGAACGTTTCCTAATTCAAATCATTATAAACTATTATTGAGTAGCTATCGATCATATTATTGTACTACATCGTACTACTGAACAGCTATCATATTATTCATTAATTCTAAATAATTATAGAGAAAGAAGATTCTTTTCAATTAGCGGTCAGGAGAAACAGGAATGTGTAGGTTTCAAAGTTACGTGACAAGCAGATGATGACATAGAAGAGAGCGAAAAAAATATTTTAGAATTGTGGAGGAAACCCAGAAAGAAATAGAGAATTAGAATTATAATTTCTTATTATTCAATTCTTATTTTACTAATTTGATTAACTTCTTTGAGGAAAAATTGCACGCCTTCTTATCATATATAATTCTAAATTGTCGAATAGAGGCAGGGAAAAAGAAGAGAGAAAATAATTTTAAAAATTCAGTAATATATTTAAGTATCATATTATACATTTTTTATAAAACATTAATTTATTTCTTACTTTAAATGTAACGCAGTGTATACAATTTCATCTGAAGCGCACATAATTCATACTCCATGATTGAAGTTTCATCATAAACTTCACGCAGTCTTTTAATGCACCACATTTATTGTACAATTTTTAGTAGCGTATAGTAGTCACAAATTGTTGATGTATATTTTCTCGCGATTTTATAAAAAATATATGGTATTCATTTTATGACTTTTATGGTGCGATTTTACAATAGAATGATACGAGCAAATTTAATAATATTTTAATAGTATAAGTCGAATAGCTGGATTCGCGTTTTCTTATTAAGTAATTTATTTTCATGAAGATATGAAGAAGGAATGATGAAGAGATTATGGAAAAGATAAATTTTCAAAGAAATATGTATATTTTTTAGATTTATTTATCTAATGCAGCATGTACAATTAATTACCACTAGTTCATATTCTATAATAGAACTTTTATCATAAATTTTGTGTAAAGTGCAACATCCCGTTTATTAGTAATACAATTTTGTCTTAAAAATTATACAAAATATTTGAATTTTTGATAATACCGTGCGTACATTGACTTAGTTTATAGTACGCATGCTCAACACATTGCTCGACCACAAATAAGAAGAGTCCGATTGTTAGTTTCATGTACAAATATGTATCATGCAATGACAATTTTACGTTTTTCGTATCACATACTTTAACAAGTTCTACATTCAGAATCGATGATGATGATGATGATGGGACAGTTGACTGGGACATTAATCGCTCAATATGTGCACATCTCGATGGAGTTCTCTCCATCGATTCCATGCTACGCCTTCCACGTAGCATGAGGCAAGATTATGCGGTTACCTCGATTGTCGTTCGCAATTTCTACATGAGACGTAGGACCTACGATGATCTCGACGTCCAAGAACTTATATGCTGTCAATATCAATCTTCTCATCAAGGTATGAGATAACGAGATTTCGAAGATGTATGAGAAGATGCGCTGTAGAAAATAGAAAATATGTAAATAGACCTTAGAAAAGTACATAACGTATAAAATGTATTGGGAGTACAAATTAGTTCGGTCCGTTTTTTTGTGTTCAAAAATGTATTTATTTTAAAACAAAATGAATGAACAGATCAATTAAAGTATTGTCCATCTGCCTACTACTTTTTCCCATCTCTCAGGCAATTTTCGAATTCCATCTCGAAAAAATAACTCGTCTTTGGAGGCGATCCAATTTTGGAGCCAATGTTCGATTTCTGCGAAAGAAGTGAACCGGTGACTTGCTGCATTCTTCGGAACAACCAGTAATCAGAAGGAGCAATGTCCGGAGAATACGGCGGGTGTGATAAAACATTCCATTTGAGCATTTCCAAATATTTTTTTACGACTTTAGCGACATGAGGCCGAGCGTTGTCATGAAGAAGAATAATTTTATCATGTCTTTGCTCATATTCCGGCCGTTTTTCTCGCAATGCACGGCTCAAACGAATCAATTGTAGTCGATACCAATCGCCCGTAATGGAATCGCCAGGTTTCAGCTTATAGTAAACAAGACCCTTTTGGTCCCACCAGATACAGAGCATGATCTTCGAATCATGAGTGTTCGGCCGTGGTGTTGGTGTTGAGGTCGATGGCAACGATTGGCTTGGCGTAGTATTTTTTTTTTCTTGGAGTTGTATCCACTTCTCATCTCCAGTCACAATTCGATGCAAAAAACCTTTTCTTTGTTGTCTTTGAATCAGCTGTTCGCAAGTGAAAAATCGTCTTTCAACGTTCTCTCAGTTTCAGTTCATAAGGCACCCAATTTCCTTGTTTTTGAATCATTCTCTCAATCGTACAGAAATGGCTTGTTGAGTTACTCCCAATGATTCTGCAAACTTCTCTTGCGTTTGACTCTGATTTTCTTAGTAATGCCTCTAATTCTTTGCCTTCGAATTTTTTGGCTGTCCAGAACGAGGTTTGTCTTCAACGCTGAAATCTCCATCTTTGAAACGTCGAAATCATTCCCTACATGATTTATCAGTTAGAGCAATGTCACCATAAACTTCGATAAGCATTCGATGGGCTTCAGCCGCACTTTTCTTCCAATTAAAGCAGAAAATCAAAACCTCCCGCAAATGCTGCTTGGTTAACACAAAATTCGACATTTCAAACA
>Ga0157363_1006906_pt1 | contig 10719 bp, 11 predicted proteins | sample AttsexASBM1_FD_111477 | JGI IMG/M metagenome (GOLD analysis project Ga0157363, IMG submission 111477) | Fungus gardens microbial communities from leaf cutter ant in Ribeirão Preto, State of São Paulo, Brazil - Atta sexdens ASBM1 | ecosystem: Host-associated > Fungi > Mycelium > Unclassified ...
AGAGAACTCGACAAAAAGTCTCTGCTAAATTAGAGTCCTATATATACAAAACATGCTTGGTCCGTGCTACCAATATTTAACCCTACCCTAATGTCCATGCTTCGTCCTCATTCCTGCCTCATATTCTATTCAAGGCCACCATGTGTATTTCATGTGCCCTGACATCATCTTCCAGATCCTTCTACCACCTTCTAGGCCTATGACGTCACATCATGTGACATGTCATGTGACTGTGATGTCACGTGCCTCTTCATCGTCACTAAAAGAAAAAGAAAAAGAAATTCAAAAGAAAGGAAATATAAAATCAAGAAAAATAGATAAAAGAAAAATATTAGTGTCTGAAGCATTCCATAACACCCTTCCAAAGTCACCATGGTCAACAACAAAATCAAAATCATTCAAGACTGGCCAGAACTAAAAAAAGTCAAAAATATCTAGTTATTCCTTGGATTTGCTAACTTCTATTATAGATTTACTTACAGATACTTGGATATTGTTGTCCTACTAATCTGCTCTATCTAGAAGAAATTTCAAGGAATTTTGACAATCCATGCTATAAAGCTTTCAACATCATGAAAAAAGCATTTACTTCTGCCTCCATTCTCACACACTGGATCTCTGATGCTTAACTCACTATGAAAACAGATATATCCAATTATGCTCTTGTTGCTATCCTATCTATTATGACCCTAAATAACAAAGTTTATGGCCTTTTATTTCCAGACTTTCAATTGCACTGAGCTTAATTATGATACCTATGACAAAGAACTCCTTGCCATTTTTGAAGCATTCTGTATCTGATAACACTACTTAGAAGGTTCTTCTCTTATCATCAATTTAGACCACAAGAATTTCAAATATTTTTGGACCACCAAAGTTCTAACTTACTAACAAGCATAATAGTCCAAATTTCTTTTCTAGTTCAACCTTATTATCTACTTCTGCTCTGGTTGACTCAGAACCAAACTCAACACTTTTAATAGATAATAGAATATCTATCTTAAAGAGAAGAATATTAGCTATATTTCTATCAACTCTCATAAATTTTGTCCAGTTTTTACTTATAAAAAACTAGTAGTATCTATTCAAGCATTTATTATTATCACTCTTTTTATCTATATAGCTACTATTCTAGATCTCAACACTTTACACCTTGACATCTAATCCACACTTGCAAAATGTTACACTTCAATAACTCTAGAACTGATCAAGGAAAGAAACCTTGTATTAGGATTAACACAAGAGAACTCAATGGAGAACTCTATACAAGATTGTCTGCTTTATATACTAAACTACCATGGTCCATGCTACTACTTCCTTAGCCTACCCTAGACCACCATGTGTTTGCCTTAAGGTCAACATGTGTTACACATGTTGTATAACATCATCCTTTCAGAACCTTTCATGTCTTTCTCTGTGATCTCATGACTTGTGACTATATTATCTGATGTGACCAATGTGTGACTGTGTGACCATAATGTCACTCTAACCCTAACCATAAATCTAAGTAAAGAAAATAAAAAGAAAAAGAAAAAAAGAGAAGGGAATTAAATAAAGAAACTAGTATCCAAGCTTTGTATGTTTGACACAAAAGACAATTCTGCTATAGAATACCATCTACCAACAATCTCTGCACCTGAGTCTTTCAGTATTACCATGATTACTATAATCCTGAGAATTACCACTCAACACATCTAGCTCTGGTTCCTTGGTATAATCTCTTCTTTCCAGACAATATTTTCTCTTTTCTTGTCTAGTAATATTACTAAGTAGATATTATATAATTACCTAAATATTTTACTCTTACAATAAGCATCACAGTCTTAAGCACTCATTGATTGGTGTCTGAGTCAAGTAAAGTCTACTCAGACTTACAATTACATTCTTACTAGTCACTTTGGACAGAGAAAAATGCTGAAACTCATTCACTGCAAATATACCTGGTCTAACATTCACTCAAATGTATAAAAATCTGCAAATATAGTGTTACATATATGTAATCCAAGCTACAACATCATAAGTCTTACAGATTTCTCAAGCAGCTTCCTATTTCAAAATAGCCATAAAATTTGATATCTATGAACTTCATCAAGAAATTCCCATCCTTCTCTGGTTTTGATACAATTCTTGTAATAGCTAATTAAGTCTTCAAGTAGGCTATCTTCATTCCAACATCCAATACCATTACTTTCACAAAGCTAGCACAATTATTTGTTATCTATTCTCTAAATGTAAAGTTTTATTCTATGTTACTTTCAATTGTAGATCTGTGTTTGTATCCAATTTTTTCCACTCTCTTGGCACTATCCTTGACATGTGTTTCCACTTCACTCTAGATTACTACCCAAAAGAATATAGGCAGACTGAAAAAACCAACCAAAATTTGGATAGTATTTTCATATTAACTATCAGTAAGACAACTGGTATAAACTCCTTTTACTTGCAGAATTGGTGTTTAACAATGCTTCCAGTGTTACCACTAGTATCTCTTTGTTTTTTTTTACAAACAAAGAGTATTATCTAAATATTACAGTTTACCCTGAATGCAACATAGCCTCCTCTCATGCCTGTGATTTTGTAGTTAATCTTAATGAACTCCAGAGTATTCTTAAGTCTGAAATTTTTGTGGCCCAACAGTGATACCAACAATCTACTGATATGTTTTTCTAACTTCCAGCCTTAGACTTCTAAGTAGAACAATAGGTTTTTTGTAAAAGCTCAGTTCTTCCATATTATATGACCATCTAAGAAGCTATCAAGGAAATATCTAGACTTCTATAAGATTATGGCATAATCCAGCACTTATTTATTCACCATCTGTATTCTAGAATCCATATATTCTATATACATAGTCTTTTACATCTTCATGCTCAAAACTACTATGCCCAGCAGCTTTTCTAAACAATCTGACCTCTTATCTGCACCAGTCATTACTGACAGTAAGGTTGAATATAATTCTAGATTATCAACACAAATATTGACTGAAGACAAGCTTGCAAACTTCTCTACAAGATCATCTAGTTAGATTATAAAGATACAGAAGACAAATCTGAGTAGTTACCTACTACTAAACTTACCCATACTCTGGAACTAATATTTCACTTCCATGCTATATATCTCTTGAATTCTAGTCCACTCTTCTTATCTTGATCTTATTTGTATTCTATTACATTTATTTCTATTTCTGTTTTTTTTTCTTTTTTCTTCCTAATCTTTTATTCTCATTTGCATTTTCAGTCCTAGCCATGCTTTTTAGTCACATTTTAATCCTTGAGGGCTCATCCATAAGAGAGGTTTATTATAGACTGAATTTTAAGACTTTTAAGACTTCTACTTTCTGTCCCTAATAGAACTCTAACTAGTTCTAGATATACTTCTACTGACAGTCAAGCAGTAAAAAAGTTATATTAGAGTGCAATAAGAACTATGTAATACTAGTTCTTAACTGCATGCTAAAGAATTGCAAGAGGATGATATCAATATTAGAAATCTATAGAAGAGATGGAAACAATAATATAATAGAAAACTAGAATATATAAAACTCCTAAAAGAGTTCTTAAGGGTATTGTTAGGAAGAGTATTAAAAGAAATGTATCTGCTTACAAACATATTCTCTTGCTAATACACTTCTAAATAGTGAATTTTATACTGTGTAACAAGCTTTCTTGAAAAATCTAGTGAATAGATTGTATATATTTTTAAGAACCTACAACAAGACTTGATTTTATTTATTTTTCTTCTTTTTTATTTTTATTTTATTTTATTTTTGGTTTTCATTTTATTTTTAATTTTGGACTTAGACAAAAGAGTGATATGATATTACATAAGTTACAAAGCATGATACCTGTCACAGTCATATGTCATAGAGAAAAACAAAGAAGATTCTGAAACATATGATATCATATAGCATGGTAATAGCATGTTGGTCTTATAGAGTGTATATGAACTTTAGGGTAGGTTAGTTATAGTGTACATACAAACTATAGTCTAGAGTATATAAGATAGATTAGTTTGTACTTTGAACACTATTGAGTTCTCTTGTGTTACTTAATATAAGAGTATGCTTTCATCTTAACTCTAAGACTTAAAGTCATAACAAATACTCTCTATTCCAGATAATGTACTTTGAAGACATCTCTCAAGTTAAACCTTACAACTAATGATACTAACTGACACTCATCTTACTAGTATTTTTTAGGCTGCTAGAACTCTCCAAAGCTTGTCCAAAAGTAATAGTTAGATACTAACAATGCTTACTTGAAAAATAATAATTAGACTACTCATAAGTAAGAGATTTTGAATAGAGATTCCTGTCAAGAATGAAAGAAGTGGACTTAACATTTTCTTATTTTCTTCTCAATTTATTTTCCTCTATTCTATTTTTAGAACTAGAGTTAGGGTTCGGATGGGAGTAGCAAGATCATGCTGTCACACATTATGTCACATCAGATGACACAGTCACAAAGTCACATGATACATGAAAGGTTATAGAAGGTTCTGGAAGAATGATGTCATACTATGTGTGAAACACATGTTGACCTTAAAGCATACATATGGTCATTTAGGGTAGGCTAGAAATAGTGTGCACAGACCATTGGGTATTTGTATATAAGGTAGACAATCCTGTACAAAGCTCTCTATTGGGTTCTCTTGTGTAAACCTTATACAAGGTTCTTCTTCTGTTCAGCACTAATGTTACAATCGATGCCTCCTGGAGACAACATGGCAATGGGTAGAGGGTATGACAATATGATTGGCTGTGCCACATGTAGTCTTAGTCAGTGCCTCATGCAGTAGGTGTTGTTACCTCACTTTATCCCTGTGGTTTCCTCATGTATTAATCCTCATATATGTCATGTTGATAAACCATGGACTCATATAAATAGTGTAGATACCTTCATGTATCCTTACACTTTACCAATTCTAATATTCTCTTATCCTTTCTCAAGCCTTTGCCTAAGTTGCAACCTGAGCTCAAGCTTAAGGTCATTACATTTGGTAAAGCGTTGACGAGCTCACCTTGCAAGAGAGGTGTAACAGGACGAACCTACGAATGAAATGAGACAGTGTTACCTGTCAGGAAGCGAAACACATGTAGTGAAAACCACGGGAAGACAAGATGAGTTCAAGAAGAACAGACGATATAGAGACATTGTCAGAACGACTAGGATCCTTGCAGATCAACGAAGAAGCCTCAACAGACGAAAATGAAACAATGGACACAGAGATGTCAGGAACACCAGCACCAGTAGCTGCAGCAGTCAGCGAGAACATCCAGGCAGGATTGCCGAGGAGTATGGTACCAGACCCAGGATAGTTTGACGGCAACTGAATGAAATTTGAAGACCGGGGGAGAGAAATCAGACTATTCCTCAAAAGCAACAGAGTCAATGGAACAGATGATAGGATCACAGCGATCCTAGCTCGCCTCAGGGGAGGTGTAGCAGGAATATACGCACAGAAGAAGCTCGATGAGCTAGACGAAGACAACGATACCCAGGATTGGGACGATTTCGTAAAGGAAATCAAGACAACATTCAGCGACAAATCTAAGGTAACAGACGCTGAGTAGAAGATCGAAACGTTCAAGCAAGGAAAACGAAACACAGTAGATTTCATCATCAAATTTGAAGCACTAGCCATGAAGGCAGACACAGATGAGCTACATGCTATCTTTTTATTGAAGAAGAACATATGACAGGATATTATCAAAACAATATTGGGATACCCACCTATGGCAATGCCAGAAACCTTAAAAGAGTGGAAGGTGGCAATAACATCAGTAGGACAGGGATACGAGTCAACAGAAGGACGCTACGACTACAAGACAAGTACGGGAATCACCTATGGAGGAAAGGGACAACCAATGGACATTGGAAAGTCCAATGACAATTTCAAAGATGGGAAGCCTAAATGCTTCAATTGCAACAAGTATGGACACATGGCAAAGGAATGCCAATCAGAGAAGAAGGAATGAGAAACATGAACGTGTTTCAAATGCAACAAGAAGGGGCATATTGCCAAGGACTGCAAAGGGAAGCAGATAATGAAGAAGAGAAAGATTCAAGAAGAATTGGACGATGAAGACAATAAGAAAGAAGAGCAGGGTTTTGGCGAAGATCTCGAGTAGGCACGGTACAAGAGATCTCTCATGTAAAATCCCAGAATAATAAATATATTATTCCAAATCGCTGAACTAGCGAGGGAAAGAGGGAATTAAACATGCAAGCAAACGTCAAAACAAGGAACGGCAAGAAACTGGAAGTTAAGGCATTGGTGGATTCTGAATGCACCCACACAGGAATCGACGAACAATTGGTCAAAGACAAGAGAATCCAAATGAAGTCAATTGATTTCTCCTTCGAAGTATTCAACGCAGATAGAACAAAGAACGGAGAGGTGACCAAGGTGGTGCCTCTAGAAATCGAAATCAATGGACACAAGGAAACTCTGGAAGCGGCAGTAACAGACTTGGATAGAACGGATATGTTTTTGGGACATGACTGGCTGGTTAAACATAACCCAGAAGTCAACTGGAGAAACGGAACCATCAAGTTTATGAGATGCCCAGGAAATTGCACAATGACATACAAGAACATACAATTCAACTCCAGACGAACCAAGGAAATGGTAACAGATAAAACAGAACAAGACAACAGCAAAATTGGCAAGGAACCAGATAAGACGAACCCAGAAGATTTACCAGAGTATATTTGACCTTTCACACATCTGTTTAACAAAAAGAAATTCGAAAAGTTACCCAAAAGACATGAATGGGATCACGAAATAAATCTAACAGATGAGGCCCCAAAGGAACTGAATGCAAAAGCTTATGCAATGATGCTCAAAGAAGAGGAAGCCCTAAACTAGTGGCTGGACGAACAACTTAAGGCAGGACTCATTGTAGAATCAAAGTCAAGATACGTGGTGCCATGTTTCTATATCCCAAAGAAAGACAGTTCATTACAGTTGGTTCAAGATTACAGAAAGTTAAACCAAGTCACGATCAAGGACAAGATGCCACTACCTTTAATTGAAGAAGTAATTGATAAACTCAAGGAAGCCAAGTACTTCAACAAACTGGATTTGATTTGGGGATACAACAACATACAAATCAAAGAAGGGGATGAATGGAAGGCCACATTCCTGACCAACAAAGGATTATTTGAGCCACAAGTAATGTACTTTGAACTGTGCAACTCACCGGGAATGTTTCAAAGGATGATGAACAGTATTTTCCAAGAATTGCTTCATGAAGAGATATTAGCAAATTATATGGATGACTTCGTGATACCAGCCAAGACCATGGAGAAACTAGAAGAAAGGACAATCCGATTTTTGAAGATAGCAGAGAAGCACAACCTGTGTTTCAAAAGGTCAAAATGCGACTTCAACATGTAGGAAATCCCTATTTTGGGAGTGGTGGTTGGCAAAGGGCAAATCCAAATGGAACAAGAAAAGATCAAGGCAGTCAAGGAATGGAAGACACCAACAAGAGTAAAAGATGTAGAAAGCTTCCTAGGATTCGCCAATTTCTATCGATGCTTCATATAAAACTTCAGCCACACCATCAAGCCATTAAATGAACTAAAAGGCAAGAAAGAGTGGAAATGGGAAGAGAAACATCAATGAGCATTTGAGGAACTCAAAGAGAAGATCACAAGTCAACCAGTACTGGCACTACCAAGGAGAGAAGGAAAGTTTAGAGTGGAAACAGATGCCTCAGGACATACTATAGGAGGAGTATTATCCCAAGAGCAGGAAGGGAAATGGAAACCTATCGCTTTCCTATCAAGAACAATGCAACCAGCAGAACGAAACTATGAGATCTACGATAAGGAACTACTAGCAATAGTAGAAGCTCTAGCGAAATGGAGACAGTATCTATTGGATGTAGCAGAACCCTTCGAAGTTTGGACAGATCACGAAAACCTCAAGTATTTCAAGGAACCACACAAGTTGAACAGATGACAAGCTCGATGGTATTTGAAGTTACAAGACTACGACTTCACACTAAAGCACATACTGGGGAAGACAAACACAAAAGCAGACATTCTATTATGGAAGGAACAAGTCGACACAAAGGAAGACAACAAGGACGTACAATTACTGAAGGATGAAATATGGACAAGAAAGACGATGGCCAAGGTCATGATGTTGGGAAGAAAAGTGATAACAGAAGAAAGTGACATGGTCAAGAGAATTCAGAAGAATAACACAAGAGAGAAAGAAATTGTTCAAGCATTAGAAAAGAACGATGAGACAGCATGGGAAGAAGATAGAGTGGCATACATAGAAGGAAGGATCTACGTGCCAAATAACAAGGAACTTAAGGAGGAAATTCTAAAGGAACATCATGATCCAGTGGATATTGGACATCCAGGACAACATAGGATGCTAGAATTACTCAAGAGGACTTACTGGTGGCCAGGACTAAAAGAGGATGTCAAGAGATATGTGCAAGGTTGTTTCAAATGCCAACAGAACAAAGTTCAACATCAAAGGAAGGCAGGGGAACTACATCCATTGGAGATACCTCAAGGACCATGGCAAGAAATCAGCATAGATATTATCAGACCACTACCAAAGTCAAATAGAATGGATGCAATAGTCGTCATTGTCGACTGGTTTATGAAAATGATTCGGTTGAAAGCAACAACAATGAATGTTTCATCAGAAGGAATAGTGAAGATCGACAGGGACAACATTTGGAAATTACATGGAATACCTAGGAAGATTCTAAGCGACAGGGGACCACAATTTGCTTCAAAATTCATGGAAGAATTCACAAAAGCACTGGGAACAAAGAGACAACTATCTATGGCATACCATCTGCAAACAGATGGTCAAATGGAAAGAATCAACCAGGAGATAGGAACATTTCTGCGACACTATGTGAACTACCAACAGGACAATTGGACAAATTGGCTGGCTACTGTGGAATTCCAATACAACGACAAGAAACATATAGCAATGGGAAAAACTCCATTCGAATTAAACTTTGGAAGACATCCTTGGAAAGGCGACCTCATGGTGAAAACAGACATTCCACGAGTAGAAGACTTCCTTAGTAGATTACAAAGAAGCTGGGAGCAGGCGACCAAAGCAATAGAAGAAGCACAGAAGAATATGAAGAGGCAATTTGACAAGAAAAGGAGGAACCCTTAAGGATTGAGGGTTGGAGACCATGTGTGGTTGGAAAACAAAAATATCCATTCGAACCAACCCTCAAAGAAGCTGGACAATAAAAGATATGGACCATTCAAAATCTCGAAGGACATTGGATTGGAAGCATTTAAACTGGAGCTTCCAGAAAGATGGATGATTCACAATGTTTTCAACAAGGACCTTCTGACATGGTGTGTGGAGCCAAAGTTTCAAGGACAACACAAGGATCCAGCACCTCCACCTGTGATTATTAATGAAGAAGAAGAATATGAAATGGAAGAAGTACGGAAGCACAGGACACGAGGATAGAGAATGCAATACTTGGTGTATTGGAAGGGCTATGGGGACGAACACGATCAATGGATAGCAGAATCAGGGTTACCACATGCAAAACAGGTGATAAAAGACTATTAGGCAAGGTATTCGAGTTGAAACCTATAAAGAGGGGGGGTAAAATCCCATTTCAATAGCTCAAGAAATTCTGCACAAAACCAACAATGTCTTTCAACACTGCTAACAACAACACTTTTGCTATGGCATCCACTTCCCCTAACCCATACGTCTCACGAAAAATCAACAATATGGACCAAGCCCAAGTAATGAAGAGAGAACAAGAAGACTGGACAAGGTTGTATCACAAGACTCTGAAGGGGTTGGAGACAATGATCGATGTACAGAGGATGGCGAAGGATATCAAGAAACTGGCAGAGGAGGCGAATACCACGTTAACAGAAATGGAAGGCACAGTTTTAACAGCAAGCATCAACAATCGGGTCATGAACGTTACGAACATTACTCAAATATCAGAAGACCTTCGGTATTTGGTTCAAAGCGATATGGACAAACGAGCATTCCAGATACAGAGAATGTTAGCCAATGAAATGGATTGCTACAAAGAAAAGGGCAATGAATACATGGACAACAACATCAAGGAGATCCAGGAGTTATATATGGAAGAAGAAAAGAAGGAAGATAAAGGAACAATAGAAAACGAGGAGGTTATACTAGTTTGGCCATACGAGGTTTCGTCAACAACAACATCATCATCAAAGACAAGTTTTATAACAGATGAAGTTGAGAACCTCGCCAAGTACATGAAGTTTATAAAGACTCTATCACAAACCAGGATATTTCGACCACCACCATACTATCAATCCCTCAGATCCAGAGGAGAACAAAATCCAGAATTTTGGAAAGAAGTAGTAACAACATTCGTGGACAGGAAAAGGAACACTGATACAGCAAGAAACGGATGTCAAATACCAATGTATCAAGGAGGTCCATCACACAAGCCATACTTCATAGCCATCAACAACAAGGATCAAGTAATTATAGGCCCTAGCAAAAAGATAGTGGCCACGCATGTGGTAGGAGAATTAGAGGTTTTGGTCTGATTCATAGGGATATGAAACCTGAAAAGGGAGTATTGTTACGATCAATGCCTCCTGGAGACAACATGGCAATGGGTAGAGGGTATGACAATATGATTGGCTGTGCCACATGTAGTCTTAGTCAGTGCCTCATGCAGTAGGTGTTGTTACCTCGCTTTAT
>Ga0157363_1006907_pt1 | contig 10718 bp, 4 predicted proteins | sample AttsexASBM1_FD_111477 | JGI IMG/M metagenome (GOLD analysis project Ga0157363, IMG submission 111477) | Fungus gardens microbial communities from leaf cutter ant in Ribeirão Preto, State of São Paulo, Brazil - Atta sexdens ASBM1 | ecosystem: Host-associated > Fungi > Mycelium > Unclassified ...
AGGAATATAATTTTTTTATACATTATATGCAATGTAGTATTTAATAAAATTTCTGGAATACAATTTATGTTTTTATTGATAATTCTTTATTAATAGATAATTTTATAAATACAAAATTGTAATTAATGACCAGAAGTTTTACGACTTAAAAAAATACACTGTATTTTTAAAAAGGTAACCGTATATATCCAGGTTTTAGATTGTATTCCCTGATTAAAAACTCAGCCAGTATATTTTATTCAATCTACTTCTACTGTAGTAATTCATTCTTATACAGATAAAAAAATGTTACTTAACAAATGACGAAACGGCGCGTCATGTTTGCAATAAGGAGGGAAAACATTGGTGCGAGGAAAGCGACGCAGGAAATCCGGATTACTTGCGAGACCTTACGGGAGGTTTCTCTCGTGGGCGCTTATATTTAGGCCAGCTTGGTGCGAGCTTTATGAGCGCTCGCGTTCGCGCGCTCGTTAATTTCATCGTTCACAGGGATTAAAGCGCCCGATTGCCATCAATTCCCGAAATAGAACATGGGACCTGCGTTTGTTTTGTGTGCCCACCTCTCGCGATCGTTCGGCGCGATCGATTTCCGTCGCGTGCGGTCACCCGATATCGCGAGTTTTTAACTTAAGATCTAAAATTAAATGGATACGTTGTCTCTTGTATACTTTGCAGAAATGGAACGCGAGTGAGCCACATAATTAGATCTAGACGAATTTGAATCTTCTCGTTTACTCATTCATGATGCTCGTACAGAAAAAAATCATGGATTCTTCTTTTTCTTCTCATTTTTTGCCAAGTCAACTAGACGTTTAGGAGACTGAAAAAAGTATTAAATTTTAGTAAATATTTATTTAAATAGTACTAAGTATTTAATATTTACTAATTATAAACATATATTTATTACATTTTTGGCACAAGAACCATATATTTAACGATTTATTTATTTTTTATTGAATCAATATTTATTTATTATAAATAACTGTTTAGTCAATACTATTAAAAAAATTAGTATTAAGGCTACTGAGTAATCACCACAACCATATTGAATCATGACGTTAGAAGCGAGAAATAACACGTTAATTTTTATTATGTGTCATTTATAAATGAAGACAATTTGGATAAAACTCGAGATAAAACAAAATGACGAATTGCTTTAAAACATTTGTAAAAATGGACGAAAACTATGCTTATTCCTCCTGACAATCAATAAATAATCGTAAAAAGTGATGAAAGATACATGAAGTGCTTTTATTCAATGCGCATGCGCAGCTTATTTCCACTTTCACACTTTTATCACTTTTTATGATTATTTACTGATTGTAAAAGGGGATAAATATTTTAAAGAAATCTTATCATTTTGTTTTATTCAAATTGTCTTTATTTAAATGACATATAATAAAAATTAACGTGTCATTTCTCGCTTCTGACGTCACGATTCAATATGGCTGTGGTGATTCAGGAGACTCAAGATTTAAAATTTTTCTTCGATATACCTAGAAATATTTTGCATACCTAGAAATATTTTGCACAGGACATACATTGAGCAAAATTTATGGTTGAAAATTAATGAACTAGAAGATTCTGATTATGTCAATCAGAATTCTAACATCTCAACTAGAATTACATTAGATTCAACTAAAAAATTCTGATTTGTCCATTTTTAGCCAGAATTTTCATTAGTGCAATCAGATTCTTTTCCTAATGCACTAATTATTTCTTAACAATAATGAGACTTTTAATATTGGCTGCTCAGTTATATAATTTTTTAACTGAAATAAATAATATAAAATAATTAGTATCCTCTAATGTACAATATGTCTCTAAGTACTAGTCTTCTCTACGAGAATCTAGAACCGCGATTTGATTTATATTTACACGCTCATGAACATTATTTCTTCTTATTTAATAAACAACATTTAATAAACAACAAAAATGAAATGATTTATTAAATCAAAACAATATGTCAAAAGACTCAATAAAATTAAATAATAATATAAAAGAGGGCTACATACAAGTCTAATATAAAAATTTTTTTAAATAATATAAATAATTAAATCATAAACAAATGGTCTATAACAAACGTTTCGTATCCGATCAGATCATTTTCAATGTTAACAATTCGGTTACAATGTACTTACAATATAAAATATAAAATATAGCTAAATAAAAAGACACGTTTGTTATAGATCAATGCTTTTGTTTTGTGATTTAACTATATTATTATAATAGAAAAAATTTTTATATTAGGCTTGTAGCCCTCTTTTATATTATTTATATTATTTATATATTTTATATTATTTTGATTTATTAAGTATTGTGAGTGTGAATCGGATCGCGGCCTAGGTGTGACGATCTGAAGTACAATCGATTCGTCTATGAGCCACTTGACGATGCAGAACGTTTCTTAGTCATCGATGCGACGATGCGACTGCGTAGGCTGTTCGTCATCCGTGCCGCTCCGATTAATATCTTTGTAATCTGCGTGTTAGATCTATTACGATCCGCTACGTGACGTCCTTTCCATGGGTTTTCTCAATGACTTGACCGCAGGCTCGAACGAACGTGTTTTGCTTCAACAATATCCGGACGAATTTTAAAATTTGCTTCCTTGGATCACCGATGTTAACGACGATATCTGAAAGATACGTGATATACGGGCGAAGAAATGAGCGCGAACTCTAAGGGAATCTTATTTCGGAGAGAGAACTGAATTGAGATCCCCGGCCTCCTGTTGCGGTCTCATGCATATGATTGGGAGCAGCGTGCATCTCGCATCTGATGCCAGCTAATATCTACGAGCGCTCTAAAGTACGCACAATGTGCCATTACCATCGGCGACGGTAATCTCCTCCATATATCTATCCGGTCGTACATATATTCATGTAATCCCGGTCTCGTTTACTATTCATAAAAAAGAATGTAATGCGATTACAATCGCGCTCACATATAGCGCGAACGTACGGCGTGTAAATCTTGCAGGAAATTGAAACTCGGATACAAACACTATGCGATCTGTGTAAAAATCAGCTAATCCCTTTTATCATAATCAGTTGAGCGTATAATAATTTTACACGCGCTCGTTAATTCTCCGCGCTCTTCGGAGATGAAGGACTCTCGAAATCGTTTGTTGATTTATCGGCGCTTAAATTTAATATACCTGTGCAATTTTGCTCGGGGCATGATGCATCTCGAAGACAATCACGAGGAAGCCCGCCGAGAGTAAGGTGTATAAATGTCAGCGTATAGCAGAACACGTATTGCGTGATTCATTGCGCGATCGCATCGACGATCGTGTCTTTAAGAGGCGAATTCAGTCACGACCACGTGTAAGAGGAACAAATGGGAAGATCGAGTCACGCTCGTCGTCTCCCGAGTGTACCGATGACTCGTCTATTTCCCGAATTTGCCGATCGTATACGCGGAAACCTGCCGAGTCGTGTACTAAATATAGAAATTATTTCACGACGCGAAGTCACGGCGGAGCGAATGTCGATAAGCGAGAGTCGTGAATGTTCAAGGCAAAATGTCAGGAATGGCGATATCAGCCGCCGTTTCCAGCATCGCTTATTACCAATCAAATCAAATTAACGCCTTGGGTAGGAGGTTACTCCAATTATTATTATACAACAAGATTGTATGATTATAAATTATTATAATTTAATTGTATATGATTAACTTACAAGTAGATCTAAATTGTTTTTCCTGAATAAACTTACGTAAAATGTATATACTTGTATAAAATTTCGAATTCAAATGAAAAATTACATTTTAATAAAACAGACCGTTATTTAGAGAACGATAAATTAATTGCTTTTAGAGAATACAAATAATTTTTTATTTAATTAATGCTATTAAAAGACAACTATAGTAAAAGACAATTTTCATAATCGAACACAAGAATTACTGATCTCATATACGCGATAAGCAAAGAAAATAGCAAATAAAATATGTTGATGTGTTCAAATATTTAAATTACTTTTTCCCACAGATTCGAGACAAACTTTCTCTCTCTCTCTCTCTCTCCCTCTCTCTCTCTTTTAGTTTCACATATACATTTTTTAAATATTACGATATTTAAGAATATATTATGTAATGTAAACGAATGTAACAAAGTTAACAATTGAGCTCCAAGAACTTAAAGAAAAACATGTGCTTTGTTCAAATGAATGCTTTGTTCACTGCTATTCTTGAAATATCTCAATATGTAATCGCCGATCGACCTTACTGCTAAAGGCATTGCAAGTGCATATCAGTGATGACGTTGAAATGCATGTAAATGATTTCATGACACAACATCTCGTGAGTAAAGTAAACGCCGATAATCGTTATTCAAAACGACATAACGGAATTAATGCTACTCGATGTCATTGTTCGATTTGATGATTGAAATCGCTAATTGACACACGTCAAAACATAATAGAAAACATAATAGAACGAAGATATTACTGGACCATTTCTTTGGAAAGAGAAATTTCCTTTGTAAGCTTTTATCATGCAAAACGCTTCGCACTGATATTCCGGGAAGCGCAGTCTTCTTATCATTGGCCGCTTCCACGTGATAAGCACACGGTATGGTTAATGGCGAATCGCAGCAAGTTTCATTTCAGCATTAAGACGTTAAGATGTTGTTGTTGACGATACAAGAATGTTAAATATTGTGAAAATCGAAAGTACATTAAATGTTAAATGATATTAAAGAGAAAATATTATAGATATTATAACATTTTTCCTAATGATCTCTGAGAGAAAACAGTCGTTGTATGATGAGATATATCGCCGCATCGACAGAATAATGATGCAAGTAAAAAATTAGCATTGGAATTGCAATGTTTGAATTTTGAAAATTTATGAGAATGTATATTCAGCAGAAAAAGCAGCTTTACAACTGTTGTAAAATTCTTTAATTTTGATTGGTCTTGCCCTTAGTTTCTCACTGAATTTAAATATATAAACTAATCGTGTTAAAGAATTTTACAACAGTTGCAAAAGTGCTTTCTCTGCTAAATGCAATTTATTTATTGTTTTAAAAAATATAATTATATACATAATATAATTATATATACATAATTGGAAAAGTATAATTTGAAAAGAAAATTTAAATTATACATATTTACTGTTCCAATTAAAACGTTTCAATTCGTTGAATTTAAAAAATATTCTACTAAAAAGTTGCTCATTTTGAGACGACTTTGAGATTACTTTTATCAATATAGTGATATACATATGAGTATTATCTTTTATATTCACACACATAAAATAAGGGGCTATCAGGTCATTATAATAAACAAGCTTTAACATTAATTCTTTATTATTCTTTTTCTATCATTTTATGGAATTCTTCGACCATACTTAATCCTCTTCAACCGTGTTTAAAAATAAATATAAACTCTTAACAATAATTATAAGAACATATTAAAACCTTATAAATTAATTTCGGTAATGGCATACAAAAAAATTAATCGGATCAACTCATCTACAATCACAATATGCGTTACTCAACCATGTTATACTGAGTCAAATTCTAAAACGTATATAAAATCCAAACCAATTCTTCGGTTAACAACGAGAAAGGGTAGTCAGTTTCTGATCAGTTTGACTACCCCCCTTATTTTATTGTGAAATTTATACGAGCGGTTTATCTAATATTTTTATTGTAATTAATCTTTTATATTATAATACGTATAAGCTTATTTTCTACGATTTTACATTAATAACAGTAATCAACGTTTTCTTTTCTCAATGTTGATTTCCAATCCCTCGCATGCGTCACAGGCCGGTTCATTCAACGCGCGTTGTTCGCGCATGGCGTTACGTTCGTTCGCATAAAAAGTGCGGTGTTTACGACGCGTGTCGAGACAGAAGAGGAAATGAGGATTCAATTTCCTCGTCGCTTCCGGCTGGGAGAAACGAAAGTAGAGATCAGTCGAACTGAGCGTCACACGATCATCATGTTTTTTCCACATTCCTTTTGATTAATTTATTCGCGTTATATCCTTTAAACGGTTATACACTGAACACTTATAGCTATAACTCACCGTGAAAGTTTGCTGTTTGTAGCACAACGAAGTACTGTGATGCACGTTGATTGTGCAAGCATCTTTGGTTGTTGAGTCGCATAAATGGAGATTTTAAGGCGGCGACTTACAAAGCGATCGTCGGTATCACTATCTCTTGGATGAATTATGGAGCGCGCGGAATCATCGTTATCGTAAAACGTAGAATGGCGAAAGTGCATGAAAAACAGTCTGAGCGATATTTCGAAAGGTGTTATCAGTCTTCCGCACTGAAAAGTCTGAAAATAATACTATTAAATGTTAAATAAAATAATTTTAATTAAATGTTCGTTTAATATAACACAAAATAATATTATTTTTCTCTAAATATTTAATAATTATTTATTTTATTTATTTTACTTATTGTGTTTTAATAATTATTAACAGACAATTTTATATTATTATTTGATAATACTCATTAAATATTTTGAAAAATATTATTTTTAATTAATATAAGAATCAAATATTTGATTGAAATTATTTCACCCAACATTTAGTAATTATTATCATTATTATCAGATTTTTTTTAGTACACTTTACCGTGCGACATTAAATTAATTCATTAATTATGTAGATTCCCGAAGGAATAATATCAGGATGATAATCATATAACGTATATTGTTAATTATTTTTTAGTCACATTGTTTTGTTGGTGGCAAATTTTCCACATATTGCACATTCCTATTTTTATCATACGAAATTTAAATATATATAATATAGGTAGAACAGCTTGCATGTTTTAACTTTTATCGTCGTTCATCGTCTTTTCTTATTCACTATCTACGGTTCATCTTGTTTTACTCGACGCCATCGCCTACCAATCTATCTATCACACCTTAGAACTGATTATTAACTGCAATAAACATCAACATCGATATAGATGCAAATTGACGCTGGATGAGAATGATCGTTCTTCAATATTCCATAATGGCTACCAAAAGAATTTGAAAATATAAATTTATATCAACCTTTTCTTTATCACTTGTTTTAATTTCATTATAGAAAAATAATAAAAAAAAGTTATAAAAAAGTAAACAAAATTGTTCGACAAATGATTTTCATGCGATCTTTTATAATCTCGATAACTATTGTTGTTTGCGGCCGTCTCATTCCTTCGAGCTGCAATATTACAATGAAAGGCAAGGATTCGCTCGAGTTCGTTCAATTCTTTTTGTCTCCAAAAATTGGGACGGGCGGCTAAGCGCGCGGAACCGAAAGGAAAGAGAGAGATCGAGGATAGCAGAAAAGAAACAGAAGGTAATGATGATCGCGTGAGGCACGTGCCCAAAGCTCAGACCATGTCATTATGCAGACGAGAGGCCTGTTACCTTTATCTACCTGCATGCGTGCAACTTACGCATACAACTTACGCATACATGTTATGGGATATGAACGGTTATATCGCGACGGCACGCGAGGATCATTTCGCCGTAACGCATTAAATTCGTAACCCCTTGAATATATTTTCACGGACAGTATGGGGTGTCTTTCGTAAGGTGATATCTGATCGTTGTTAGTGGTAGGTAATTCGAATTGGCTGGTTAGTGCGATGTGTCGGTATTACGTTACGTTAAAAGAGAGTGATTCATGATTCAGTCGCAAATCGCAAAAATGAATATACTTGTGAATATGTCACGTATAATAATTCACGATTAACGTAATGGATATATGATTATGCGACATGAGTATGTAATCTTTCTCACTCAAGATATAACATAGTCTACGAGGTAGTCTTCAAACGATCGTAACATCAAATCTCTCATTATCCGAAAGAGATAAAGTTATCGCACATAAATAGAGAGAACGACATTTTAATTCTAAGTAATCACTTGCTCTTCGTCTCGTATATCGAAGTATATTCATTTAATTTACATATAGTACAGCAGTGGGATAAAAACTAACTTTTACAAACTGCGAAGAAATGTTTTTATATTTTCTTTTTTCTTTCTACGTTTGGTGAAAATATATGTTATTATTAAAATTCCCATTTCAAACATCCCAAAAAAAAATATTCTGTCGACAAGGGGAATTCTTTTTAATATTTTCTCTAAACAAAAAATCTTACATTAATCATGTGCGTGTATTTATAACACGTATTCATTTATAAAAATGAGGACACATGAGCTATGATCAAAAATAAATTCCTCTATAGAAAATTCTATTATAATAACTTGAACCTTTGGAAATAAGAAGATATACAAAATACTAGCGGCACGTTTATTTGTTATAAAAAGTTTGTCATTTACGTGCTAGACATGCAAGACAATCTTCTAGTATTGAGAGAATGCAATCCTAATTCAATACTTTATGGTTATACTTTATGGAAATTCCTTTACTTTTTGCACTAGAAATGTTCTTAAATTTCATTAACTTTTAAGTTACATAATTTGAATTTAATTTCGTGACATTATATTAAATTTATTTATAATTAAATAAATTTAATAATAAAAAATATTAAATGTATTTATAACTAAAAAGTATATTTGTGTACATGTACATAAAATTTAATATATTATTCATGAAAATTTATGAAATTTAATGTTCATTGCATTTAAGTAACTACTATAACTTAATTTTCAGTTAAATCATTTATTACTTTTAATTTCATTCATAACCACGAGTTTCATTTACATGTAAAGGAAGTTCCTGGTTACATTTTTAACAGTGTAGAGTATCCTCTTAAGGTCATATATAAATGGAAAATCCTCTGACATTAACGCAGACCCGCTAAATGGCAGAATATTTTTTTTTTGGATGCAAGAATTAAAATTGTCAAACTTTTCGATCGAACGCCAATTATCTACATCTTAAAAGCATAAATTTAATATGAATTCCCAAAATTAAAAACAATAATACTTACAAAACAAACACAGACAAATGAGAATACCTGCAGCGCGATTAATAATGCGCAAGTTATAAAAATTACAGATCTAGGTAAAAAAAAAACACTATTTTTGATTACGGAAAAAAAGCATCAAGTATAAGTAAAAATTATAGATGTAGGTAAATAAACGGTATTTTTGAACAAATTACATAAAATTCATGAAAAACTTAGAATTTATGTTAAATATGTACAAGAAGAAATAAAATTTATTTTTCTTATTATTTCGATACTTTTTAATATTTTTGTCTTTATAATTTTATATCGTAAATATGTATTATTGGTTGTTGCAATTCTTGATGAGATGAATGGGTTAATAGGTCCAAATAGGTTTGCGTTGTTTGCATTCTTCGTATTCAGCATCTCTGCCTTCTCTAATTTCAATGCCCGAATCTATTTTTTTAATAATATCATTTTAAGTGTAAAAATTTTGAGGGATTTCAAGCAATGCAAACAGATCATCTAAATGACCTAAAAAAAATCTGAGTAAAAAACTATTAATTTCCGAGTTTTTTTATCCTAAAATTCTAATTTTTCCGTCGTTTACATCTCTAGTAAAAACTTTTATTGAAAATCCATGATATCAGCGATGATTGAATATTTGGATTCTCTTTGGAGTTCTCAATAATCAAATACAAAATTCCCAAAATTTGTTCTCAATCCTTCAGAGCTGAATCATTAATCAAGTTGCCAAATCCGATTGTGAAATTTATTAAAAATATATTAAATATTATCAATGATTAAATTATTTAAAATAATTTCGTTAATTACATTCTGCAACAATTAATTAGAATGCAATTTCTCCGTGCTATAATAGTATGAAATATTATGTATGGTTACTACGGATGTTTAATATTTCCGAAAACGAAAAATATATCGTTTCCAAAAACTTTTTAACCTCGACAGTTTTTTTCTCGAGAGGATAGATGCGGATACATGTATTACACAGCACACAGTTCTGCTCGCCATATGGTCATGGAACATCAACGTGTCACTCCCTTGAAACACCCGAAACTGCATTGTTCCTTGTAACTGCGTTTGACATATGTTTCCTCTTCCACCAAAGTTCATGAAGGAAATCCGTTGCGGTCTAGTCGATGGAAAAACAATTTACAAGTCTCGTTTTAAAGGAATTTATAATTTTTTTGACAACTTTCTTTTGGAACTTAATTTCTCTCAAAAAATATCATATAGTTTAAATAGGTAGTATTTTTCTAAAATTTTTCAATTAAGGTTGTAAAATTTTTTTGATATGCCTCCTTGATGATGCTGTTAGAAATTTATTCTTTGATTATTTTATCTAATTGATTAAAAACAATCAATAGAAAAATTAATAATACTTTATCGATATTTGATACTGATTGTAAAATGTTTGTACTGTTGCGTAAATGTCATATTATAATTCTCGATAATTATTCTTCATGAAAGATTAATTTACATGCGATTTGTATATTCCATTGACTGAACACTCGACAAATCAAATAAACGACTGATAATCTCGGTAATATGGTATATGATATGTTACATAACGCAATCGCGTTAACAATAGTGTCTCTTCGGTTAGAAGTAGGTCAGTGTATCGCGACCTGAGAAACGATGATTAATTGCGTGCTAATGAATGAGATTAAAGCTTGATTTTAATTCCCTTCAGTCGTTTTGTAATTGATCCGTGCATCACAAATGTGTATGTCTGACAAAGTTATCTGACTTGTTTTTTAATCGTCTGATATTTTGCGTATTATTTAAGACTCTTAAATATGGTTCGCAAATATTGCATGGCG
>Ga0157363_1006908_pt1 | contig 10718 bp, 4 predicted proteins | sample AttsexASBM1_FD_111477 | JGI IMG/M metagenome (GOLD analysis project Ga0157363, IMG submission 111477) | Fungus gardens microbial communities from leaf cutter ant in Ribeirão Preto, State of São Paulo, Brazil - Atta sexdens ASBM1 | ecosystem: Host-associated > Fungi > Mycelium > Unclassified ...
ATAAGTACTTATAACCTTTTGATTTGTATTTCTTAATTTGTATTTCTGGCATTTTAATTAAAAGAAAATTTGTAATAATGTTTATTTTTATAAATTATTTTACAAGCAATTAAAGTTAAGTATGCCAGACACGAGTTGCGTAACAAAATAGTAGTATAGTGTGATATTCAAGGATTAAAGGAATCATAAAATTAAAATCCTTAAGTTTTGCGTATCAAAATTCGTAAATTGGTGAGGGAGTTTGTAAAGGAAACTTTACGCACGTTATGTAGTGCTTTGAAAGAAGATATGACTCGAGATAGACGCCGCAAGGTACGATTTAGCGGAAAAGGAGCGGAGAAAAGTTCGTGAGGAAAATCGCTGGAAGATGCAAGAAAACTGAGAAGCGCGACATGTGCGCGAGGTGAAAAGGGATGAAGAGGAGGGTGAAGGACGATCTCTCTCAAGGAGGTCGTTTCGTGAATGGCCGGCATTCAGAAGCACCGAGAAGAAGAGTCGGCCCCACGACTTCGGCGATATTTCAATTCGCTATCGAGCCATTCGAGCCACGCTAGATACTTTGGTACGCCTGTTTGGCGATGTAATATTTTTCATTCGAATAATGGTAATAATAAATAATAATAATGAAAAAACATAGTAGATCAAGCGAATTGAGGTCTTTAGATATGAATATAAGGAGAAAAATTAGAAATTTATATAAAATTCATTGCCAACAATGATAAACAATGATAAAAATTGAAGTACTTCTCGTATTACTTATTATTTTTTAATACACAGAAAGAACGAAGTTTGCTGAAATATTTAAGAATTTAGCTACAGGTCTGAAAATAATTTTGTTGGATTGTATAAATAATTATATATAATTATTAATAATAATTAAAATTATAAATAATTATATGGGCAACTAAACATGAGTAATACTGCAAAAAGTTTTAGCATTCTAAAAATCATCTTAAGTCCTACATGATTATTTTGATGGTTCAACAAAATTATTTTCAAATCTGTTTTAAGTTTTTAGATACTTCAATGAAACCGTGTAATTATGACAATTTCGTGAATTAATAAATATGATGAATTAATTAGAAATTCGTATAAATACTAACGGTAAATAATATAAAAATTGCAGGAGTATATAAAACGTATTATAATAGTTGTCATTTTTAATAACAATGATTTCGTGGATTAATAAATTATGGCGAATTAATTAGTTCTAGATTTGAGATAATTTTGTTTCTAAGGTGTTTCGTAACACACATTTTATATTACGTTATATACCACTCGTTGCAATAATATAAAGGACTAGCGAGAACAATGTAATATAAGTAACGGCCGCTCTTTGTAAAACTCCGGCGAAGTATCGTCGACTTCTAGACTATTCGCGGATATATTTGTTCCCGGTTCATTGATTCGCAGACGCTTAATCGCGTGGCGATCGAAAAGCGGAAGGCGATATTCTGCGAAGCGGCACGAAGCGATTTGTCTCTTGTCGGTCAGCACCCCGCAGAAGATAGAAGCAAGGAAGATAACTGGGTATATCTCGGATGAATGCGTGGTAGACGCGCGTGCGGGATTGAGCTTCGCTTTCGCTTTGTACTTCTGTAAAATATCAAACAAAGCGCAACAAATTCTGGATGGGAATTTTCATGCCGAGATTACGGCATGTGAAAATCGATTTCTAATTTCATATTTTTTATAGGGAGACTGCTTTCGGAAGTTTCCTTTCAATGTATTTGAGAAAGGCGAACCAACGTATTGAGAAATTTTAGTATGTATAACCATTTATTTTATTTTAAACTGACTAATAAAAACTTTATTATTTTTTCCTTTAAAAATTATTCTAATTAAAATTCGATTAGAATAATTAAATTTTAATTAGAACAGCGGTCAGAATAACAAAAATTGTTGTTCTATTAAAAATTTTAATAGAATCTAATCAAATTTTTATGAGAACAGCACAATTTCTAAATGAAAAAATAAGAAAGTTTCTGTTCTGTAATCACATCTCAACAAAATAAATGTATGTACATACCGAACATTTCTCTCGGTGTAAATTTGTTGGCTGTATAATTTAGTTATTCAAAGTATGGCTTGATATCGTGTCTCATTAAGATTCTAATGAATATATGCAATAGCCTATCCACCTGTCTGGTTTACAGATTCATTTGGGTGGTACGTTGGCAACAAGGCGAGAGCTTATATCATTAATATGGGGGAAGATAGAAGCGATATCGAAGTAATTTAACACTCACGATTTACGCAACCAGACTCGTGTTGAGCTCGCGGAAGAAATGCTCGGTGTATTCTATTCATAACTCTCCGATTATTGTGTTTAAACGCTACGACGCGTATTCACAGCCAAGTCTGTATAAACAGTAAGGCTCCCAGCGAAGTATCGCCGACTTTTAGGCTATTCATGAACATATGTATATATTTGGTATATGTGTACATCTATTTATTTGATATATCATTTATATTTGATATAGATATTTTTGTTTTCGCTTTATTGAATCGCAGACGTGCGATATGACAGCTTGATAATGAGATTGTCATATCATTTCGTATCTTCTAGTTTCTTTTCTGAATGTTATTACAAGTATTTTTGAAGGAATGCATTACAAGTATTTTTTGTAACTAAATGAAAACATATATGAAATTTTTTTGTATTCGAAAGTAAAAATTTGGCAGCAATTTGGATCCTTATTTTAATAACAAGATATGTTTTTAAAAAAGATACATTAAATAAGATAAAAAGAGAATATTTTTATTTGAACTATAATATTATATTATAAAATATAAATATTAATTTTATTAAACTGTTTCATATATATAATATATATAATATACATATTTATTTTTATACGAAAAATATAAATTTTCAATTCCGCTTTTACACTTGATACTTAAATCGCGTCGTAAATTTTACGTTTATGTTTCTGTTATAATAAAGATTGTTGATATTTTAATCTCTTATCATGTGATTTTCATTTAGCTCTTATTTACAAAATTATCTGCTTATCTGTATACAACGTAATTTCACGAAATTAATTCACTTTTATTACGGCGCGATTAAATTTTGTTTCAGATATACGAAAACTGTAGTGGATTCCAGTTTGAACGCTCAAAGATACAATCCTGAATTCACGATAACGATGTCGACGACGCCAGCCAGCTACTCCGGCAATACGAACACCAGCGCGCTCATTGACCAATTGAGGCACATTAATCAGGTGAGTACATGAAGTCGTAATTCGTCGCCGAGGTCTTAAGTGCGATTCCTCTCCCTCGGATTAAATCGTGCTGCAGTTTTCATTCGTTCGTTCAATTCAAACGCCGTGCAATGAACAACAGCGGTTGACTCTCGTCGGAATCTGCGATGATGGAAGCTTAGGAACAAAAGTCACGTTTTCCTCTTTCCGAGTTCTTTTCGAGATTTGAACCAAAATGATAAATTTCTTTCGCACATATGCAGGTTTGAATATCGAAAAAATGTAGATATAATTAATAATAATAATTAAATATGTTTATATATAATATGATAATTATTATAATTTTATTTATGTATATACATGTATATAATTTTATACTTTTGTAAAAGTAAAAAGTTCATAACATTATAATAATTATCAAATTATTATATATATAAATATTATAAATTATTTAATTTATTATTAATTATTATCTACATGTTTAATTATACATAATTTTATTATACAATACAATATAAAAATCATTATAAAATTGTATAAAATTATTTTGTTGCTATTTCGGAATTTAATTAAAAGATGCTGATTTCGCTGCAGATTCATTATAAATTTTTATTCTCTCGTTTCTATATTATGCAAATTTCATCGGGTAAAGCGATTTATCGCGATTCGTAAACTGTTATCGCGATAACTTGTTGGTGTGAAAAGCTCGCCCGGTGATCCGTAACTGCTAGACGAGTGTACCAGACGAATCATAAATTCTCGTCTATCTAGAATTATTCATAGAATAGAAATCGTAGACGGTGTGTCGAGGCACGTGTCGCGTTGCGTAGATTTCACCTGAAAGCACATGTGGGTGCTCAAACTCGTTCAATAGAGTATAAATACATGTTGGGAGAGTTGATCGCTTGACCGCTAAAATAATTATGTTATAAAGGATAATCATTGTAAGTTTTATAATTCAATTATTTCTAAAAAAATTATTGCGTATCTGATTCATGATCGTCGCGTCTGTACATTGAAAATCCAAATGTGTAAAAAGTGATTATATGTGTGTGATTAGTTTTTAGCAGTATAAAACACTATATTGTATTTAAAAAATGGATTCACATCTTTTAACGTGTAAAAGTTATTTTTACATTGAAAACTAAGTTACATATATATATTGATGTCATTTTTTTACACATTTGGATTTGTAATATATATACCTCTGAGGTCCGGTTCTACCAACGTAAAATTTAATCTCGATTTAATTTACTCTTTATTTTTTTTAATTTAGAATTAGAAAAAATAAACATATAAGAGAAATCGAGATTAAAATTATTCTTACATAGTGAAATCAAACATTCAGTGAAATCAGGCTTAATGACATCACATTCTTAACTTTAAATTTGCAACTATATAAAGTTGATAAATTATATATAGTTTATAAGTATATAAACTAATGTTATATAGCCTTGATCATAAGTATAATCATTCTCAATGTTTGCATCTTCTTGGAAAAGACTGTAATGAAAAAAAATTTTTTAAATATTAAAATTATTGTAATATAAATATATTTTTCAATAAAATTATTACTTAATTTATTTTTCATTAGATAGGGAATGATTACATTTGATGATTCAATATGTGAGAATGCTTCATACTTTTGGTCCAAGGCTACATAAAGTTATTAAAATTTCGGGAGATTTATATTTCTGTATGAATCGGAATTGAGGATAGATTTCTAAGTAAATAAATTTCCAAATTTTTAAACAAGTTTGTTTACGGTTTGTCATTCATTCTTCGTCTTTCATCGTATTCTTTCGTATTCTTAGAGTTTGCGGCTCATTAAAGTTAGCAACCGTCGCGTGTGGAATACACGCACAGTGCCGCCTTATATACACGTTAATTCGCGTGTGAGGAATCGGACCGCTTACTTCTGATTGGAATATCGTCAGATACGCGTATGTACGCATGTATACACGGTGTTCATGATCGATTTGCTATCTGTTGTATGAGCGACTATCTCCGATAAATGGTTTGTCCAAATAACTTTGTTAATTTGCGTCATGCAATTCCGTAACGTGAAACGAGATCTTCGTCGACAAAAATTTCACTCGGGATTCCCCGGATTGCGAACGGATTGTTCAAATATATACCGTGTACATGCATGAAAAAAAAAAACAGTTTTGTTAAAAAGATTTGTTATCGAAAAATTTAGCTAGAAACAGATGTGAAAATAAAATTTGTTGAATCAATTAATTATATAAAACGCACAAATTGATTGCTAGAATTATTTGTACAATAGCATTTTGTAGCACATTTGCTCATTATGCTTGAATTTTCTGAATAATTATTTCGACGGTCTAACAAAATTATTTTCAGATATCCATATCTATTTAAATTCTTTGGAGTGGAATTTCACTCTGAAAAAAGAGTGGCTCAGTTTTCAATCTTTAGAAGATAAGATTTCATTCTTCAGAGTGAGAGATTCTCTCTAAAAGTTTTTGAGAGAGTAAAATTTTTTTAGATATTTTAGCAAAATAGGTTTTTCTATGTGCGTATAATACGACCGCATGATCGAGCGGCGTGATATATCGGGTCTCGAAACAGTGAATAATAGGACTCGAAGTATTATTGGCAGGTGCGAGTATTAAGTAATGGTCACGAGGTGTTCGAGAGAGACAGTGAGATTAGAGACTGTCTGTCCGTGTCTGATTTTAGCAGAATATAAATCTATGTCTTTGTTATATTCGTGAAGTGACTCGGTTTGAAGAAAGAGTGTTGGCGATTAATTGGACACTGCTTATATCTGCAATGGGTCAAGTGAGTTAATTGAGATCTTTGGGTAAATGGAACAACTTAATGAGTTACCAATGACAAAGCTAATCCCTATCATCTCTTCGTGATCATTCACGCGGCGATTGCCGAGCGTGTGCTCGTGATTTTTCCGACGAGACTCTGGCATATAATAGCCATTAATTTCGGAAAATTATGCGTTATCCCCACACTTAGTCGGCGATTTCAATTACGTTCGTAGTCAAGTTGTAATTTGTAGCTTGTTCACGCATAACGAGCAGTATTTCATTGAGCGACGATTGATAACAATTAATCTCGTCAATGTCTTATTTCTAACAATATGACACTATTTCGTCGCATTGATAAAAAAATGGCAAAAATAAGAAATTAGCATTTTTCGAGATGAATGGAAATCATCGATTCTAAGGGTTAATATATTGTATAATATGTTATGAAAAAAAATAACATAAAAATGAAATATTCGTCAATACTAAGATTACAGTGTATTCGAATTTTGAAAAATCTCATCACATAATTTTAAAAAATATATTATAATTTAAAATATAATATAAAATGAACAGAAAATGAAATTATGCATATTCACTATCCATTTAAAATTTTGTTCTAATTCAGAAAGAATTTTAATCACTAAATAAGTACACATATTTTTTTGTGATCCTAAGAAAAGAACATATGAACATCTTCATTAAAGAATTTTTATTAATAATTTTAGAAGTTTTAAAATTTTTAATCATATACAAAATTGTAATACTTGAATTCAGCATATTACAGAACAATTTTTTGATATTTGACTATATTGTATTATATTGTATTGTATGTTACTGTAATTAGAATTATTATAAAATGTATAATTGTAATTAGAGTCAGAAATACTAAAAATTTTTCTCTCAACGTATAGAACGAAAATAATTATATCCTACATGAATAAAATAAAACTACTGAAAAATAAGAACTGTGAAACATAGAATTAGTCTACATTACTACATTATTTAAAAATGAAGAAAATCTTTCATGATTATCAGGATTCATATGTTTCAGTTATGGGATTAAAAATGCGCCAAAGAAAAGTTGCTAATTTTCAGTTATGTCTTTTTTATCAATGCAACGATTTATGACAATAGGAAGTAATTATAACAATAGGATGCGGACAACTTTATAGAAATAATTAATCTGAAATATTTAAACAATACTGCTATAATACTAGTACTTTTAAACTAATGTGATGATAACGAGAGCATGTCCATATTTTATATGTTTTCGTAACAGTTGGTGCAATCCCAATTGTCGTCCGACATTGGACCAGATGCCTTTCTGGCCGACGAGGCCTTGGATGGCTCCGGAAGCGGGGATAGCCCGGTTTGGAGACAGCACGGAAACGGCGAGATCGATGACGACGAGGACGGCCACGATCGTGACGATGACGACGAGGCCTCCGGCTCTGGAATGGGTCCCACCACGATAGGTATCGTATCCCATGGGCCATTTACGTCTGCATTGATTTGCATTTTGATAATACCAGCCGGTACGTTCCCGGTGGAAACTTCATTGTCAGATGAATCCTGTGTACGGCGCGTATCGAGTATCATTATTAGCGATAGGACTTCGTTCTCGACCAGGATTCTATAGCACGTATCAAATGACACATTATCTGTCGATGTGCCCCGACAAAAGAGAGAGAAAAGTTTTTTCCGATGAAAGAGCATAATAGGAATTAGTGATTTAATTACTGAATGCAAAGGCAATTTGCAACTGTAAAATAATGCACGAAGTATTCTGGTAATGCGTAATTCCATGCGGTGCAATATACGGTTAAATATTATCTGAAAGCACATTTCAATAAGAGAGATTCCAATAATAAAGGAGAATTCGGATTAACAACAAAGCATAGGAGATAAAAATTAGCGGTGCGAGGAATGGAAAGGCAGCAGCGATTTTAAAATAACATAGCTGAGAAAGAAAAATGTTCGGTATTTGTGACTAATTGCATGATAAAATAATTATGTTTAGGAACTCCATTTTATAGTTATTTCAATTTGCTTGTTATATAAAGTCGCTTTTTGGATAAAATTTTATAATATTCTTCAAGAGAAAATAAATTCTTGTTTTGAGTACATAATAAGTTTTTCTCTAAAATTTGTAATAAGTATATTTTAAGACTATTAGTCAGAAATAACAAATATTCTTTGTTAAAAATAATCGTTACTTAAAATTGTAAACTGTGTAACACTTTTCTTAGCAGAATATTTTTTAGCATGATATTTTTTTATGTGTACAGGCCACCCTAAAGACGATTATAAATAATCGAGGCCAGCTATATGTTTTTTGTATATAAAACTGTAATATAATAATTATTGTTAACATTATAGCAGTAATAACTGTAAAAATAGAGTTTTTAATTATAATTATAACATGTTACCATACAATTATATAGTCATAAATACCAAACATCATTCTGTTCATGTAGATGAGACCGCTTTTCTTATTCTGATTGCAATTATGAGGAATTCGTTTTATTAAAACGAGAAAGGAAACTTGATCAAAGAAATGAATTTGCATTTTTCGTTTCAGACCCGTCGATGAAGACTCATCCGAACGGACCGCTCCACAGTGGGTCATCAACGATCTTGTTATCATTCGCGGCCCTCGCTATTGTCTGTGCATCGCTTATCGCTTAATCAGTTACATCGCCGAGATATACGAGGATATGATTTCGATCGCAATTCACGGCCAACGTAGACAAGGCATAGATAAGGAGAGTTAAACTAGTTTCTGTTCGCGATCGGAGGATTGTTAGCAGGTCGAATTCTATCCACTTTTCACACGGGATTCTTCCGGCGCGCGTGAATGCCGATGAGCAGCCCCGTAAGGAGATTCACGGGTGAACTTCCGCCTGCCGGAATCGCGTACAAGCGATGCCGTTGATAATTTATCGATGGCGTGTTAGGCAGCGAAGCGGACTGTTCCTGCCGCGATCCCGCTGGAAGGACGCCGCGGTTCTCAGTGATATATATCGGTATGCAAGAAGCGCGCGCGTGGTGTGTGTGTGTGTGTATGTGTGTGTGAGAGAGAGAGAGAGAAAGAGAAAGAGAGAGAAAGAGAGAGGGGGGAGGGAGCGGTTTGTAAAATATACGATGGGGAGAAAGGGAAAGAGAGAAAAGAGCGTACGGCAAAGAGGAAAGAAGTGATGGGCGAACCGAGTCTGAGACGTCGCACTTGTAAAACGAGATGATAAATTTCGCAGTGTTTTCCAGGTGCAGTTTTTCAACAGGAATGTTAGTTTCTTTTTCTTATTTTTCGCGTACGCAGATATCAATAGTTCGCAAGAAACTGGAGCGCATGATGCTTGCCTCGATAGAACACGAAATTAACGCTTTTAAAATGCAAATGTGACTCTTCCTAAAAGTTATATTCAGGGAAGGAAAGGTTCTATTAAGTTTTGTAATTTTTACGAGATGTGCAGCGCGCATTTATGATTTTTGTTTAAAGGGACAATTATTGATTGTTTTGATCGAGTAGAATATTATGAATCTCGCTACGAATACTGCAATGAAATTACTATGTTATCGCCATCAGAAGGTTTAAAGGAACGCATGTCGGTATTCTGTGTGTGCATGTTATATATATATTTTTAATAAATTTTCAAAATTCACGATTTTATTTATCGCGAAAAAACGAAATTATTAGTGAGACGTATTGGATTAACTCAAAAATGCTCAAAAATGTCACGAGCGGTGAAGCAAATTATTGAAACTGCGAATCGCACGCGATATAAGTAAGTCGTTAGCCAAAAGGATATCGTATAGAGACATATCTGTTTAAAAATGCCAAGTACACCCGTTATCTCACCCGACTGGCTTCATGTGGGACTCGAGTCGAAAGGCCTAAGAGAGAAAAGTTTCTGTCAAACTGCGTACTCGCGCCAAGTGTTAGTATTACATAAGAATGCAGGATGGTGTCGCAGCAGCCAACATCGATCGCCGGCTCCAGGGAGGACAAAACTTCTGATCCGAAGGTCGACGAGTCCGCTGTCCGACTTCATTTATCTTTCGCGAGAGGGGAAAAGTGTGTCGCGCGCGACTCTGAGAAATGGCTTCGAGGAGCGTCATCTCCTCTTTGTTATATCGGGTGTATATTTTGTTAGTCTTGAATTGAATTATAAAATGCATAATTCGCTGGGGAAGCGCTTAGAAAAAGACTGTGATTGCGGAGGGGATTTGATAGAGGGAAAGAGAGAGCTGTTCGTGCGCTGATAATTTTGATAGATAAACTTCGCACGGAAAGAACGATTTTGCTAAAAAATTTAAAATTTTGTTGGATAACAGATGTGAGAATAATTTTATTGGACTATCAAAATAATTGCTGGAAACAAAACAATGATAAGTAATGCAAAAAGTTTTGATATTCTAGCAACCAGTTTGAGTTTCTAACAAAATTATTTTGATGCTTCAACAGAATTATTTTAAGACCTGTATCCGGTAAAATTTTAGATCTTTCAGCAAAATCATTCCTCCCATGCGGTGAAAAACCCCGCATTTTCGTCTTTATATAAGACAGTATCAAGCATTAAATGTCGCTCGATCTGTCAGAATGACCAATCGTATTAGTTTAATGCAGAAAGATATTATCTACTTTATATTTGAAGTAAATTTCTTTTGTTAATTACAAGGATAGAATGCGTGTAAGAAAGATCACGCTTTCGAAAGTGCCACAAAG
>Ga0157363_1006909_pt1 | contig 10718 bp, 4 predicted proteins | sample AttsexASBM1_FD_111477 | JGI IMG/M metagenome (GOLD analysis project Ga0157363, IMG submission 111477) | Fungus gardens microbial communities from leaf cutter ant in Ribeirão Preto, State of São Paulo, Brazil - Atta sexdens ASBM1 | ecosystem: Host-associated > Fungi > Mycelium > Unclassified ...
AGCAGAGAGTAGCACCTCTATTAGGACTGGGCTATAGTAGAATGGGGTAGTCCCCCTTCTCTAGCTTGAGAGATTTATATCTACTGTCAGTCTGCTAGTATAATAATGACTAGTTCAGGCTCAAGTTAAAGCTGGAGCATTGGAATTACCAGGATACAGAAAAAACTCATCTGGAGTACTGTATAGGTGCAACTCCATGCCAATCTACTTGATAGGCTTAGGCCATTAAGTCAGATCTAGTCCTAGATGCACCTATAATAGGGAAATTGTTTGTTAAAGGCTCAGCCTACCATCATCCATTGAACAAACTAGACTGCAGACCAAATAGGGAGATTTCCTAGCAAGGGAGGCCACTGGACATGATAGTACAAAGGGATTAGTAGGTGGGGGATAGCTCCCTACTAAACACTTTCTGTGGTTTCAATAGAGTTCCCTACAAGGGCAGCCCTAAACTTTGATGTCAATTAGGTAGTCTCAAATACAGATCCACCTCAGACACAGATGTCACTCTTATCCATTTTATCAGATCAGGATGGGTCAAAAATCTCATTATGAGCATGTTAGCATTTGACATCACACAGTTCTTCCCTTCACTCAACCATCAGCTTCTCCCCCTCATTATGGCCAAAGCTAGTTTTGATCCTAAAGTCTCTAATTTCTTCAAGAATTATCTAGTCAGTAGAAAAACTAAGTATCTTTGGAACAGTTTCTCTTCTCCTTATTACAATGTTGACATTGATGTCAGTTAGAGATTGGCTCTTTCTCCCATTCTCTCTGCTCTTTATCTTTCTCCTATATTTTGTATTTTAGAAAACCATCTAAAAAACCTAAAAATTCCTATCTCACTTTTATATTTTGTGGAAAATGGTCTCTTCATTGCCCAACACAAATCCATTTCTGTTTTGAATGCAAACCTTCTCTGTAGCTACAATATCATTTCTTTTCTTCTCATAAGATTTGAACTAGTTGTGAAGTACAGCAAAACTGAAGTGTTCCATTTTTCCAGATTGCATAGCATCTTTAATCCTCCTTCTTCAGATCTCACTGCTCTTGGGGGCCCCATACTACTTCCCAAAACTACATGGCAATATCTAGATTTCTTCTTTGACCAAAAACTCATGTTTTGCTACCATATCAACTTTTACACAAATAAAGCCATCTCCACCATCAAGTACATGAAAATACTGGGTAACTTATTAAGAAGTCTTATTCCTCTTCAATAAAAGATGATTATACATTTGCTATGTGTTACTGATAGCTCTATACAGCTTTCAACTGTGGTATTACAATAAAGTCCCACTTGATTATCCTCTTAGAATTCTCAGGAAAATACAGTAAAGAGCAGCTCTATGGATCTCTGGTGCTTTTCAAACATCTTCCATGGTGGGCATTGAAGCTATAGTGGGTTTAATGCCTATTCACCTTCATCTTAAGAAATTGCAAGGAAGATTTCATCTTAGGAGTTTTTCACTTCCCTCCAACTACATTATAAAATCAATTATTGACACTTGTGGATTGAATGAACACATTGCCTATCATCATCTTTCCCTTAACAAATTGATGTATAAATAACAACTTCAATTACATAGTCTATTAATCGACATGGACAACAAGTGCAATGAATTTCTTCCCTCCTTTTTTCCCTTCAATAAAGAATTTTCTCTGGGAAAAAGACTCATAGATTCCTTCTTAGATCATCTCTCCTTTCACATGCAAAAACAAAACATTAAGGGTCATTTATATAACCTTGACAACATCACCATCAGCACTTCCACTGATCCTCATTCCATAACAGTTATTTCAGATATTAGCAGAAGAAATAACATTGCTACCTCCATATTACACATCCACTTATACAATGGACCAATCATCAAAATGGTTCACCATGCAGTCAACATCACTTCCACTGAAGCCAAGCTCTTTGTAATCAGATACAGAATCAACCAAGTCAACAACATCCCTAACATCAAGCACATTATCGTTGTCACAGACTCTTTATATGTAGTTAAAAAGATTTTTGACTCATTGATGCACCCATATTAAATTCACTCTGCTGCTATTTCTCAAGGACTAAAAGATTTCTTCAAAAAAGATAGCGACAATTGCATTGATTTCTGGAATTGCCCTAGCAAACAGAAATGAATGCTATACTTCTTAATAGACAAAAACACTAGAAAGTTCAATTTTTCTCCCATTCTCCCAAGCAAATCATCCTGGGATTTTTGCAAAAAGCATGAATATGATTCTATTTCTCTGATGTGGAGAATGAATTTCCAAGCATCATGTTACAATCTTTACTCTTAGAGCTCAGGTTGCACTTAGACAAAAACTTGAGATGAGGAGAGGGATGATGTATAAGTGGTAAAGTGTAAAGATACAAGATAGTATCTACACTATATATATGTTAACTACATGAGGAAGCAGACTATAGTCCATGAGGCAAGCAAGTTATTGTATATGAAGAAAAGGTGAGGTTAGAGCATCTACTATATGAGGCACTAACTGAGACTACTACAGTGCAGCCGATTATATCATCATTACCCTCTGCCCTATTTCATATTGCATCCTCGAGGTATCAATTGTAACACATCAGATCTAAAAGGAAGAAACTTCCTTAAACTACTTGACAATAATTCAAAATCTCTTGAACCATCTACTATAGAGAGTAGACTGTGGCTTCAATATTTTGGTTATTCTAATTCTCTTTATGCTAGAGCTACCAGAGCTATTGTCAGTTATGCTCCTATTGGGGAGTATTAGCTAAAATTTTTCTATAGGGAAAAGTTCACTTGTCCATGTGATGTATATTCCATCAAATCAAGACATCACATTTTACACAAGTGTAAGAAGTTCAATAACTATTGGAATCCAAGAAGTGACTCTATTGGTTATTTCTCTCAATTTCTCATATTTAACAGTAAGGTTTTCTCTTTTGAGGATAGTATTGCTTTATCGAATCACTAGTATATAGTGATTGTTTTCTTTTTCTTTTTCTTATTTTTCTCTTTTCTCTTTTCCCTTTTCTTTATTTTTATCTCTTTTTATCTTTAGCTTCATGTAGTCTCTGTCTCCATGTATATAGTTACGAAGTAGCTACCATAGACTGCCTACACATTATGTGTAATAAATTTTTGATTTAAAAAAAAAAGATGGATGTATGCAATATTGGAAAATATAATGTAATTTTAGACATGCTATATATTATGAATTGCTTTTTATTTTATTTTAATTTTATTTTATATATTTGATTATTTATACCAAGTACTTGAAAAAAGAGTCATATGATATAATATAATATGATGCCACTATATCAAATCTACCAGACAAGTCATATATTACAATCATATGTTATGAAACTTAGTAAAAAAGAAAGTGCAATTTATATAAGTAGTAGACCAATTAAATAGAATTTCTTTTTGAATTATCTTGTAATCTCCACTTATAGTCATTATGACTTAAAGATAGTATCTATAACAAAAGAACTTATGTTAAAATTCTTGGTAGTCTCTTATCCTAAGACTTTACCTAATCTCCAAAATTTCTTATTATTACAATTACAAGCTTAGCTTAGGTTATAACTCAGGCAAAGGCTTGAGTGAGGATAAAGAAAATAATCAACTGGTAATGCATAAGGATACAAAATTGTATTTACAACTATATACCTAATAACCATAAGAAAATAAAAAGATGTTTTTGAGGAGAAAAATAAAAAAAGTGTAAGAAGAATATAAAGAAATTATAAGACACAGTAATTGCAAATCATAAATAAGAGTTCACAATTCTCAGAGAAATTCAAAGTCTATTGTTCATGACTATGCAATATATTACTTATCTCTAAAAAAATTTCAAAGAACAGAATGAAGTTTTTTAAAGATAATAACTACTCTAAATACTTAAAAAGTCTATGCCAATCAGGTAGAGTATTAGATGAAACACTGCTGACATAACCACAGAATGATTGTGCTAGATGGTTAGTATCAAGCTGATTAGATGAATTTTATAAGGTTTGCAAAGTTTTACAATCTCCAAAAGATTTCAAGTTTATTGTTCTAACTATTGTAACTCAAGACTCAGTGATAAGTCAAAAGAGGAACCTTGTATAAGTTTATATGAGAGAACTCAATAAAGTTCCCAGTACAAAGTGTCTACCTTATATATAGTCTATGTGAAACTAATACTATCCTACTCTAAAAACTATATATTATTTATAAAGTATATGGTGAATATGCTATATGATGTCATTGTTCTGAAACCTTCTACATTCTTTTGTATGATATGTGATAATATAACCATGACCATGATATATATAGTGTCATGCTAACTTCTAACCCTAGGTCCAAAAAAAAATGTAAATGTAAATGAGAAAGAATAAAAAGAAAAACAAAGTCTATCATCTTTAACTCTGATACTAACCTATACAGCTGTCAGACATGGTTCACACCTTGTTATCCAAGACTTATTAGTGAGCTCCTGGAAGTTAGATTAGTAAGTATGTGTTATCCAGATATGTAAAATATAGATGTCAAAATAACCTTTAACTTTACCTTATGTACTATACCTCTATTAGTTGTACTGGTCACATATTTTGGAAGAGCTACTTAGAATGATTTGTAGAAAATAAGTCCACCAGAAGATAAGAAGGTGTGCTGTTGCCAACATTAGAAGATAGTAGTCAATTTTCAGAATAAGATTTATGATATAACTACTAGCTTATATACTAAGTATTTTATCTAAGATAGTTATCTAGAAATGAAGACTATAAGCAAGTTATTTTTAGTCTGGATAGTTTTCAGATATTAGGATAGAGATCTAGAATAGTTATTAATAAATAATAATTGATATTATTAAATCTGAAATTTAATTCTCAGATATAAAAGTATATATACAAAATAGTAATAGTTTGTATGCAAGCTATTTCCATCACATGATCAAAACTTGTACCTGATGAGGCTATTATCTGTCATAATAGATGTTAGGCTAATTTTAATAGATAACTAATTATATCACTACATTGATATACTTGTGTCTCTATGAATACTAAACTTTATATAATGTATGATATATTATTAGAGACAGTTTGATGAGTGCTTTCCAATACAAGTTTGATCATGGGAATGCATTCAGTTTTTCTTGAGATAATAGCCACTGAAACTTGTAGTTACTGATAGTCTGATATCTCAGTAATCTGTAGTTACTTTTGTACATCTCACATATGTGTGAATAGCCCTTTATTTGGGGCTTTCTAGTGCAACTTAGTTTGTAAGAATCATTTGACTAGTTGTGAAGATACAAGTTGAATGAAGTTTGTGATAACAAGCTCAGTGTTAGGAATATATAGAAGAGATAGAAATAAAGAGAATAGATAAATAACATTTGCCTGCAAATATGTTTCTATGCTAGCATACTCCTAAACAGTAAACCTTATATTGTGTAACAAGCTCTCTTGGAAAATCTAGTGAATAGATTGGATAGTTTCTTAAAAACCTACCACAATACTGTTGTGGCAACCACTAGACACAAAGTCCAATAGCTACACAAGCAAGTAAAGCTCTCAATAAGCAATCAAGTGGGGAGAATCACAAGAGAACTCGACAAGGAGTCTCTGCTAAATTAGAGTCCTATATATACAGAATACACATGGTCTGTGCTACACCCTCATGTCTGTCTCATTTCTTACTCAAGGCCACCATGTTGTATACATGTGTCCTGACATCATCTTCCAGATTCTTCTACTACATTCTAGGCCTATGACATTACATCATGTGACATATTATGTGACTGCAATGTCACGTGCCTCTTCATCGTCACTAAAAAGAAAAAGAAAAAAAAATATAAAATCCAGAAAAATAGATAAAAGAAAAAGAAAAATGTTAGTGTTCAAAGCATTCCATAACAAATACTATCTATCCCAGATAATATACTCCAAAGATATCCCTCAAGTCAAATCTTATGACTGATTATAGGTACTAACAATACTCACTCAAGAAATAATAATTGAAACACTCATAAGTGGGGGAATTCAGATGAAAATTCTGTCTTTTGCTTTCCTCCACTTGTAGCTTGCATATTAATTTAAAAATACAGGGAATGGAAATAGAAAATAGAAACTGAAACAATAAAGAAGACTTATGGAGTCTTGAGAGCACATGGTTCTTCTATTTACAATCCAAAATTGGCCTAATACCTTTTTTCTACTTGTAAGTGTCAATTTTTTTCTTTTCTAGTATTTTTACCAGTCACTTCTACTTGTAAGTCACTTTCTAGTCCATTCTTTCTTTGATATCTTGCTTTTGGGTTCTTGTCAGTGTCTCTATTCCTTTTTCAAGCAGATAAAATCACTTTTTAGTATGATTTTAGTATATCTACCCCTTTTATGAGTAGGTAACATCCTATTCTCTATATTTCTCTGGAGAACTATATTATGGCATGTTTTAGTTATTACCAAGTCACCTTTGTACACATAAAAGCTAGAACATCAGATAGTTAAGCATTTCACAATACTTTGCTAAGTCTGGTTTGTTTAATGGCTACCATACTATCTCTTGAGTGAATGCTAACTCAAGAGAGTCTAAGATATCATTTAGAAGCATAAAGTCTTCTTGCTAATGTCTTCAAAGAGGTCTTAAATGCTTAAAACCTTATAAGAGTATGCTTTTTTACAAAAAGTATTTTTAGACATAACAGTGTATATAAAGGTAGATACATTATACTTAAAACTTTATTCAGTTCTCTTGTGTAAATTTTATACAAGGTTCTTTTATTGACTTAACACTTTGAGTCTTTAATTGTAACAAGCTATCTTTATGATATTTATTTCAGCTTGATCTTTCAAAATAATTAAACCTAAGTACTCAATCCACTGTTTGTCAAATTTGCACTTCTCAGAACACAGAAACAGTTTGTGTCTAGCTAAGATCTCCATTACCCTACAGACAGCTCTATAATGTTTTTCCAATGTTTGAGTGAAGATCAGAATATTGTCTAGATATACTATCATGATATCTTCTACTATAAGATTCTGAAAGATATTATTTATTATGGTCTAAAATATAGCAAGGTTATTTGTCATACAAAAGAATATTACCAAAGATTTGAAAAGTTTATGGTTTATGCAGAAGGCCATCTTCTACTTATTACTAGGCTTAATGAAAATGTTGTTAAATTTCCAATGAACATCTAGCTTAGTGAAGTAACAAGCTCCTTGGAGTTTAGTAACTAGTTCAGAGATCAGAGAGAGTGGGTACTTGTTCCTAATAGTTATTGCATTGAGAGTCCTATAGTTTTATACTAACTAAAGAGAGCTATTATTTTCTTGATAAAGAAGACTGGAATAGCCATAGAAGACTTTGAAGATTGAATTTATCCTGTATGGAGATTCTTGGCAATGAATGTATCCAGCTCTGATTGTTTTACAGAAGACAAAGAGTATATCTAAAATGTCTTAAGCTCAGCATCTGTGACTAGTTTGATAACATTGTCTCACTTTTAGTAGTGTTGTGGCAACTACTAGTTACAAAGACCAATAGCATCACTAAGATAAACTCAATAGAAATTATCTGATGGGAATCATAAGATAACTTGATAAGAAGTCTCTGATATTTTCCTACACTATTTATACAAGTATACATAGTTCATGCTAATGATAAATAACCCTACCCTAATGTCTATATATTCTCTATAAGATAAATATGCTATTGACATGTATCTTGATATCATTCTTCTAGCCCTTTCTCTCAGATTCTAGACTTATAACATGTGTCTCTTCATTATTCAAGAAATAAAGGAAAAATAAAAAAATAAAAAAATAGGCTTAAGTATACCATGACAAGTAGTCTGGGAGTATATTGAAATCTTTCTGGGTAAAGACTGACTTGAATTGCTAAACATGTGGGGAAATGTCAAAGATATTGTTTTTAACCTGATTCTAAAGAAAGACCTTAGAGAAATACTGAGAAGGAGTAGCTGTCAAGCAGAAATTGAAAGCCAAAAGTTTAGAGCACAATAAGATCATATAGAAACAACCATCTAACTTTTCATAATACTCGGTAAAAGTTTACAAGGTTTGAAATATATCCTTATAATCCTCCACTAAGGTAAGAAAGAAACTAGATCTATATGGATTAAGAGTACGTTCCCAGTATTTCTTGGCCTTTCAAATATCTTGACAACCAAAGTAGTATATAGGATATTGCATTATAATTACTTGTTTCTTTTACCAGTTTATCTTGGGATTGTAATTCTTGAGCTATGTGAAACTGAGAATAAGGTTTTGCTTATCTAGGCTAGATACTGTGAGCAAGGCCCACTCTGAATACAACTGGTAATAAAGGACTATATTTACTACTTCCAATATCTGACCATTCTCATTAAAAGTACTATCAATGTTGTAGACAAGTATAGGCTTTAAGATTTTATGAGTGTTCATACAGTGTTTCTCTACAAAGCTTCAACTGATGAAGATTTCTATAGCTTCAGAGTCTATTAGTGCTTATACAGAGAACAATTTAGAGATATTGGTAGTTTCAATAAGAAAATATAGCAAGATTTCATGGGTATCAGGTGTATTGATAGTCAGATGTAGGAGAAATCTATGAGACTTTTCTTACTTAGGATATCTAGTAAGAACAACAGGAGTTATGCAAAGTAAACAAACAGAAGGTGTATCAGAGGAGTTACTATTTTCTTGAGTGTATTCTTTTATCTTAAGTATAGTAAACTTGTTTACTGGTAGTTGAGGTGAGCAAATCAGTAGCCACTCTATACAAAATCCTGTTTGTTTATAGTGCTATTGATACTGTCCAGGCTTGTGGATTTTAACTGTTGGCAGGTCTCAATATCCTTTAATATATTTAAGTTCTCCATTAGTCTTTCCTATTGTTCAGCAGTTAACTGCCACATATATAATCTTGCTAAGTACTTACAGACTACATGGTTAGAATTTCTATAATGGAAACACTCTCTAATTGGTATGGAGTGGGGTTTTCAGATGATGTCTATATCTATGAATGTGTCCAGGAGAAGTATTAAAAGTAGCAAGCTTGAAGACACTAAAATAACAGAGAGCAGCTAATAAGTAATGAGAATAACTGAAAAACCCCACAAAGTTTATAGATTGATGAAGGAGATGAGAGTAGCTTGCTAAGTCAATTGAAATACTTCATCTGCTTGCTTGGTTTGATCTATTCTCCATATAGCATTGAATTATGTGGGAAGACTGGTATCTTCTAGTCTCTCTACTAGCAGGATAGTAATCTAGTTCTGAGTCATCTAGTTCTAAATTACCATATGTAGTCTGTAGTGGAATTTAACTATTATGGTACATAAGCTGATGTAATTAGCTTTGAAGATTAGGATACAAAACTTATCTAAGTAGTTCTCCACTATATAACTCTCTTTGCAGTATAATAATCTCTCTATTTAGTTGATAGCCTCTACATCTAGAACAGTTGCTCATAGTTGGGCTATAATGCAAGATAAATGTTCCAATAGTGAATTCTTAACAAAAGAGGTTTTCAGACCATTTAAAGATGCAACCACTTCTGAAGAAAAACAGGGCCCAGAGAATCTTGTATCAGTCCCTGTTAAACTGGTCTATAGACAGTCTTATGTAGAGAGAGCAGACATTAAGAAAGGCACAGCCTATTTAACAATTATCTGCAAAGTATATGTGAGAGAGAATATTTGGGTAAGAGCAATAGGATTGATTTCTAGGTGTGAGAGTGTTGGAAAGAGAAGAGAGTCCAGAGGTAAAGAGAAGAGATATATTTACAGGTGTAGGTGTAGGATTGGATACTAGAGTTTGCAAGTCTCAAAGTTAGCTTACAAGATTAGTAAGGATAGTGTCGGTGTTGTATTTTAAGACATGCTAGTATTTGGCTACTTCTCTAAGATGATATTAGGGCTTCATTGATATTAATGGGCTTCATAGAATAGTTGCTAGAGATAGACATTAGTCAAGAAGCAAAAAATAGAGAGAAAGATTAAGACATAAGAATATGCAATTTGAAACTGCTAGACCAATAATGTTTCAAGGTCCTGAAGGAAGATTCTATTCTGCTATTAAGCCCACTAAGTAAAGTCTATAAGATGTGTGGAGTTTACAATCTCCAGAAAATTCTAAGAAAACAGAATAGAGTTCTCTAGAAACTATAGCTGTTCTGAATACTCTAGACAGCTTATACCAATTAATCAAGATATTAAGCTAAATACTACAAACTTAAACTTGAAATGATTATACTAAATAGTCAGAGTTCCAAATAAAATAATATTTAATATTAACTAGATTGCAGAAAGCTCATTAAATTATAGTTGAAGAGAGAGGATTATAATTGTTTTAGAGATGGTATTTAAAAGAGTTCTAGTAGTATGGCAGGAATATTGACTTGGTAAATCCTGTAAAGTTGGCAATAGTGGTTGAGGCTTGTAGACAAAAAAGAAAAAATATTATAGGCTTTAACAATACTTGAAACTTGAGTTTTAACATAGTAGTGGTACTATAACTTGGATTAAGACAAAATATATACTCTTATATTGAGTAATATAAGAGAACTCAATAAAATTCCTAGTACAGAGTATCTATCTTTATATATGCTAGGTTAATAGTCTATGCTACACAATATTTAACCTACCCTAAAAGCCATATGTAATATATAAGATGTTACAAACTTAAGTCCAAAGAGTTAGACAAAAGAAAAAACCTTATATAAGAGTTTATATAA
>Ga0157363_1006910_pt1 | contig 10717 bp, 12 predicted proteins | sample AttsexASBM1_FD_111477 | JGI IMG/M metagenome (GOLD analysis project Ga0157363, IMG submission 111477) | Fungus gardens microbial communities from leaf cutter ant in Ribeirão Preto, State of São Paulo, Brazil - Atta sexdens ASBM1 | ecosystem: Host-associated > Fungi > Mycelium > Unclassified ...
AGCGTGGCTTTAGTGTTTTCCGGTTGTAAAAGTGCGTTTAACGCCTCTGGTTTGTCCAGTGCCTGCAATAACGCGCTTAATGACGCTTTTGTGACGTCTTTTTCATCGACTTCTGCTGTCAGATCAGTCGATTGCGTGTTAACACCTTGTTGCTGAGCCAGGGTCAGTAAGCGGTTACCCAGTTCAGTGATAAATCCCTGTGGCAGCGCATCTGTACCCAGTAAATTGTCCGATGCTACAGCACTGTCTGCATCGCTGACTTTAGAGGTTTGCGTAACCATAGTTGGCAGCGTAATCATTCGCCTCTCCTCATAGCGGCCCGTTGGGCAAATTCATCCATCCGTTTCTGATCGAGACGGTTTTCTTGTCGTAATGCGTTTTCGGCAGCGCGAGTGATCAGTGTTTGATACGCATTCAATCGCTTATGCTTTTCTTGCCAGCTGCTCAGCGCCTGATCCAGACGTTGATTCCACTGATTCAGCTGTTGCCGATGCTGTTCAATGGCTTTCTCCAGCGTCTGAATAAACTGGTGGTAATTGGTCCAGCGCAGGCTGGAAATACCGCCTGACATATCGGTGTTGAGCTTATTGCGGTACTCATCCTGATAGTCGAGCAGCATGGTGAGCTGCTCATCCGCCTGCTTTACGCCACGGCGCATGTCACCTAAATGAATCACGGCCTGTTCCAAATCCTGCTCCGCCATATCGCGCAGCTTATCGATTGCACTGGCAGTTTTCATGGCTTACCTCGCTTGGGCTCGCGCTAGCCGAACATGGCCTGCAGGTGCAGACTGGCGTCGTCATAGTCGCTGCGTTCGAAAATACCCTGTTGCAGGAAGGCTTCCATCTCCGGGTAAAGCTTGATGGCTTTATCGAGCATCGGATCGCTTCCAGCGGCATACGCGCCTACACTCACCAGATCGCGGTTGCGCTGGAAACTGGAGAGCAGTTGTTTGAACTGACGCACCCGCGCGTAGTGGGTGTCATCAATTAACGCGGTCATCGCACGGCTGATTGAGGCTTCAATATCAATCGCCGGATAGTGACCGGCTTCGGCCAGACGGCGCGACAATACAATGTGACCATCAAGAATGGCGCGCGCCGAGTCGGCAATCGGGTCTTGCTGATCGTCACCTTCGGTAAGCACGGTATAGAAAGCCGTAATCGAACCGCCGCCGTGGGTGCCGTTACCGGCGCGTTCCACCAGGGCGGGGAGCTTCGCGAACACGGAAGGTGGATAACCTTTGGTGGCCGGTGGCTCACCAATCGCCAGGGCGATCTCACGCTGCGCCATGGCGTAGCGGGTGAGGGAGTCCATGATCAGCAGCACGTGCTGGCCGCGATCGCGAAAATCTTCCGCGATGCGTGTAGCATACGCGGCACCCTGCATACGCAGCAGCGGCGAAACGTCAGCCGGTGCGGCGATCACCACCGAGCGCGCACGGCCTTCTGCGCCGAGGATGTTCTCAATGAATTCTTTGACTTCACGGCCACGTTCACCGATCAGGCCAACCACAATCACATCGGCTTTGGTATAACGCGCCATCATGCCAAGCAACACCGACTTACCGACGCCGGAACCCGCAAACAGGCCCATACGCTGACCCCGTCCGACAGTCAGCAGGGCGTTGATCGCCCGTACGCCGGTATCCAGTACATCGTGGATTGGCGTACGTTGCAGTGGGTTAAACGGGGCGGTGATCAATGGCGCACGATAGCCGGTGTCCGGGGCAGGTAAACCATCCAGCGGTTTGCCTGCGCCATCCAGCACGCGGCCGAGCAGTTCTGGCCCAAGCAACAGCTGTTTACCGCCTTGTGCGTTGTCACCGCTAAAACGGGCATAAACGCGCGCACCCGGCAAAATGCCGTCCACTTCTTCCAGCGGCATCATCAACAGTTTCTGACCGTTGAAACCCACCACTTCACTTTCCACTTCAGTGATGTTGTTGCCGTCGTGACGTTCGATGATGCAGGTCGCACCGAGCGGCAATTGCAGCCCGGTGGCTTCCAGTACTAAACCGGTGGCACGGGTCAGACGGCCATAGCGGCGCACGGTTTGCACCTGCGAAATACGATCCTCGAAGGCATCGAGTGCGCCAAGCCAGCGGGAAAGACGCGACGAGGTCATTACAAGGTCCCCGGTGCGGCCAGACGGCACAGTTCCTGCCAGCGGGTTGCCACGCTGGCATCGAGATCACCATCTTCGGCGCTGAGTTTACAGCCGCCGGGATGCAGTGAATTATCCGCAAGCAGTTTCCAGCCGTGCAGATCCAGCGTCGGGCCCAGTGTCTGCTCAATGCGCTGTAAATCATCAGGATGCACACGCAGCTGCGGTTTGCCGCTGAACATGGGTTCTTGTTGAATCAGTTGCTGAATCTGGCGCAGCAGGGCGGTGCCATCCACTTGTGTGGCCTGGCCAATCACCGTGCGCGCCGCTTCCAGCGCCAGCTGCATCAGACGAGAGGCAATGACGCTATCCAGCGCTTCCAGCGTATGGTGGAACTCGGTCACCAGCTGCTGCATACGCGCCTGTAAGGGCGCCTGCTGCTGCTGGGCATCGGCGAGTCCCTGCTGGAAACCGGCGTCATAACCGTTCTGCTGTGACTCGGCAAAACCCTTTTGATAGCCCTCGCTGTAACCTTGCGTCTGTGCATCTTTGCGCATCTGCTGTTGCATGCGCTCCAGCATCTGCTGTTGCTCAGCTTCGGCACTCATTTCGACATCCACAGCCGGCTCTTCCTGCGGCAGTTCTTCCGCCACTTTGAAGGTGCTGCCTAAATCATCAGGCTGCCAGCGCTGCCACGCACGGGCGGAAAAGGCATCAGACATAAGTTTCCTCGCCACCACCAATTACCATTTCGCCGGATTCTGCCAGGCGACGGACCACCAGCAGAATCGCTTTCTGTTCGTTCTCCACGGCCGACATACGCACCGGACCACGGTTGGCCAGATCGTCGCGCAGGATATCGGCTGCACGCGCTGACATGTTCTTGAGGAACTTCTCGCGCAGCGGCTGTTCGGCACCTTTCAGGGCGATCAGCAACTGCTCGGACTCCACTTCCTGCAGCAGGCGCTGGATGCTGCGATCGTCCACTTCCACCAGGTTTTCGAACAGGAACATCTCGTCGATGATCTTCTGTGCCAGCTCGCCGTCGAAGTCGCGTACCGCTTCGATAACCGCTTCTTCCTGCTGCGTTTTCATCAGGTTGATAATTTCGGCTGCGGTTCTCACGCCACCCATCTTCGCACGCTTGAGGTTGGTGCCATCCAGCAGACCGTTCAGGACTTCGGTCAGTTCTGCCAGCGCCGCTGGCTGTACACCGCCGAAGGTGGCGATACGCAGCATCACGTCGTGACGCAGGCGTTCGTCGAACAGCGCCAGAATATCTGCAGCCTGGCCACGTTTGAGGTGCACCAGGATGGTGGCGATAATCTGCGGATGCTCGTCGCGGATAAGATCGGCCGCTGCCTGAGGTTCCATAAAGTTGAGTGTTTCCATGCCGCTGGTGGTCTCGTTCTTCTCGAGAATATCTTCCAGCAGGCTTGAAGCACGCTCCTCGCCCAGCGCTTTGATCAGCACTGAACGCAGGTAGTCATTGGAGTTGAGGCTGAGCGCAGCAAACTGCTCGGCATCTGCTTCAAACTCGCGCAACACTTCGGTCAGTTGCTTATGCGACACCTGGCGCATCCCCGCCATCGCGGCGCTCAGGTGCTGCACTTCACGCTGGTTGAGGTGTTTGAACACCTCGGCCGCACGCTCTTCGCCAATGGTCATCATCAGAATGGCGCTTTTTTCAGTACCGGTCAGACTCATAGTTCTTTACTCATCCATTCGCGGATAACCAGCGCTACAACGCGCGGATCGTTTTCAGACATATCGCGGATGCGTTGGCTCATCACCTCGGCGCTCATGCGGTTATTGGATTTACGCTCTTGATCCAGCTCATCTTTGCTGAGCTGGACGCTATAAGCTTCTTCAGATTCCAGCGCTTCCGCACGCGCTGCCGCTGCTTCTGCTGCCGCTTGTTCCTGCGCTTTCTTACGCATCAGCTGTGGACGCACCAGCTTGCGATACAGGATGAAGGCAACCAGCGCCACCAGCAGCCAGCGACCGCCGCTCATCAACATGTCGAAGAACGCTTGCGACTGCCAGAACGGCAGGTCACCGCCAGTCGGCTCAGTAATGTTGAACTGCGAGTTCACCACGTTGACGCTGTCGCCACGATTCTGCGAGTAGCCCATCGCTTCACGGGTCAGGTCTTCAATCTGTTTGATCTGCTGATCGTTCAGTGCAACGGCTTTGCCTTTGCCGTCATCACGGTAGTTCACCACCACGGCCACCGACAGACGCTGCACATCACCCACATTGACCTTGGTGTGGCGAATGGTGCGGTCCAGTTCGTAGTTCACGGTGTCGTTACGGCTTGAGCTGCTCGGGCCGCTGCTTTGCTGCGTGCTGGTGGTGGTGCCGTTGTTGTTCGCCGCGTTGTTCTGGCCATTCGCATTCTGGCCGTTGGCATTTTGGCCGTTAGCATTTTGCTGCTGCGGATTGGTAACCGGCGCAGTATTCGCAGGGGCAGGTTGATTCGACAACGCACCCGGCACGCCACCTGGGTACGGGCTGCCATTCTGCTGGTTGGTATTGGTCTGACGCGAGCGAATCGCCGTGCTGTTCGGATCGGCGTTCGGTTTGTACTTCTCGTCGGTTTGTTCGCTGCGGTCAAAGTTGATCTGCGCTGTCACCTGCGCATGCACATTGCCCTGGCCAACGATCGGATTCAGGATGGCTTCGATACGCTGCTGATAACGCGCTTCCACTTCAGACGCGTACTTCAGCTGTGCATCATTCAGGTCACGACCTTCGCTGTCAGAACGAGTCAGCAGACGACCGGCCTGATCCACCACGGTCACGTTGCCAGGCGGCAGACCGGCGACGCTGCTCGACACCATATGCTGAATGGCCTGAATCTGGCCTTCATCGAGTGCGCGACCCGGCTGCAGGTTCAATGTCACGGAGGCCGAAGGCGCTTTCTGCTCACGCACGAACAGCGTAGGTTTTGGCATCGCCAGATGCACGCGCGCGCTCTTGACCGGGCCGAGCGTTTCAATGGTGCGGGCCAGCTCACCTTCCAGCGCACGCTGGTAGTTGATCTGCTCGCTGAACTGGCTGATGCCGAACTTCTCTTTGTCCATCAGCTCAAAGCCAACAGAGCCACCTTTCGGCAGCCCCTGTTGCGCCAGGCGCAGACGCAGTTCATGTACCTTATCGGCAGGCACCATCAAGGCACCGCCGTTTTCGGCGAACTGGTAAGGAATGTTCATTTGCGTTAGCTGGGTAACAATCGCGCCGCCATCCTCATCGGAGAGGTTGTTATAAAGGACGCGATAGTCAGGGGCTTTAGCCCACAGCACCAATGCAAAAACCACTGCGATAGCGGCAGCGGCAGCAACAATGATTGGAATTCGCGGATTGGCGCGCAGGCGAGCCAGAAGGTCATTGAAACCTTTCTTTGCGGTATCTTGTGTGGCGGCTGCACTCGCATTCATGACCGATTCCTGCCTGACATAATTGACCGGGTTAGTTGTGGTGACAAAACAGACTCCCTGAAGCAACGTCTTAAATGAAATTCCAATCTTATGGCTGGCATTATTGATGAATCGGGTCACTTCGATGGCTGGATAAGCTGGGTTTTTTACGTTTATTTAGCGCCTTTGTCCTATTGACAGTGTGTTAACTTTTGCAGCGTGAAAATTTAAACCCTTCTTTAATGAGGTACAGGCAATGTCGATTCAGGCAATTGATGGTGTGTTGCAGCAGCTGCAGTTAACGTCGTTACAGGCCAGCGGCAAGCAGGCCGAGTCAACCAATCAGGTAGATTTTGGTGCCACCATGAAAGCAGCACTGGATAAGATCAGCGACACGCAAACCGCGGCGCGCACCCAGGCACAGGATTTTGAAATGGGCAAACCGGGCATCCAGTTAAACGATGTGATGGTCGATCTGCAGAAATCCTCCATTTCCATGCAAATGGGCATTCAGGTGCGTAACAAACTGGTATCGGCGTACACCGATATCATGAATATGCAGGTGTAGTGGCTGCAAAGATTGTTGCGGTGTCAGGCGGGAAAGGATTTATCTTTTTCATTAACAGCGGCATGATGCTGGCCTGACACACCGCGTATATCGGGAAGAGGATTCTCACGTGAAGCACACCCTGCTGCTGCTGATGGCAATGATCATGCTATCCGGCTGTGATAATAAAAAAGCGGACTTTGCGCCGCAGATGAAAAACTACGCCTACCTCTATCAGTTCGAAGCCATTCCAGGCAAAGTCAAAAGCACCCATCAACGTCTGTTTAGCGCCGATAACACGCCAATCTTTGATGTCGATATCGCCTTCGATACGCAAGGCTGTATTTCCCATGTGAAATCTATCGACAAAGCCGGGCAGGTCACCGAAGTGACGCGCGAAGGCGATCAACTGACTGGCAGCGAGAACGGCCAGGATGTGGTCGTCACGTTGAATAAGCAGTGCGCGCTAATCAAGAAAGTCACGCCGACCATGACGGTGGATATCGGCTATAACGATCAGGGATGGGTCGATCAAATCTCGTCGCCTGCCTCCGATGTTAAATTCCATCTGACCTACAATAACGTCGGTGATATGACGCTGTTGAGTATTAAGAAGGGCGATGAGGAAGTGTCACGCGCCAGTGCCAAACATGATACGGACGCAAAAAAGATATCCGATGTGGTGACGACGGTGCAAAGAAACGAGCAAAGCAAGACGGTTACCACGCAATGCCAGTATAAGAATGATGTTCCTTTCCGCTGTGATACCGTGACCACTGATGCCGAAGGGCAAGTCACGGATAAGCAGTACGGCACCATTGATGTCACCTATTATTGATGCTTGAGTAAGCCGCGAAAGCGGCTTTATTTATGCCGTTAATATCGGCGCCGATAAGCGAAGCGCTAAATAAAACAATCACTTACTGATCAATTGCGCGCTCGATATGCTAAAGTGTGGGCCTTAGGTAAGCATTCGTCAGAGCAGGGAACTCGGTGTGCAACATGCGCACCACGCAACGCGTTGAGGAATGCTGAGTAAGGGTGACAGCAACAAGAAGCGTGTAAGAATGAAAGAAGGTTATTACTGGGTTCGAGATAAAGATAATCCGCCAGAGGTCTGGCGATATATAAGGCAGTTTGGCTGGTACCGTCCCTGCGTTGCCGTGCCCATCACCTTAAGCTCATTTAAGTTGATGAACTACCAGGTCATCAGCGATCGATTATTACCACCGGGTTATTTCCCGCTTTAAATTTAAAAACCGCCGGGTTATGGCGGTTTTTTATTCTCTCTGGCAGCTCGCTATTTGATTTCCGGCCAGGCGATAGCCGGGAAACCATTTAATTGCGGACGCGCGAACAGATATCCCTGGAACTGGCTAATGCCTGCCGCTTCCAGCCACATCCACTCTTCGGCTTTCTCCACGCCCTCAGCAATCACAGCAATCTCCAGCGAGTTACAGCACTTAATAATGGCATGCAAAATGGCCTGCTTAGGACCACTTCTGTGCACATCACTAATCAATTCACGATCAATCTTAATTTTGTCCGGCTGGAATTTTGACAATAGTGATAAGCCAGCAAAGCCCGCGCCAAAATCATCCAGGGCCAGACTGATGCCCGCCGATTTCAGTTTGCGCACCTGTGCCGCAAACTCATCGGTGCGCGAGATGATCTCATTTTCTGTGACTTCAACAATCACCTGCTCGGGGACCAAACCATTGGCTTCAATCTGCGTCAGCAGAAACTCCACCGCATCAGGAACCGTGACCAGGGACATTGGCAGAAGGTTGATGGAGATACTGTGTTCGCCAATACCTAATTTTTTCGCCAGTTCGAACGCCAGTTTTTTAGACTGAATATCCGCATGATAAACAGCCTCGCCACCGAAGGCCGAAAAGTATTCGCCTGGCGAACCACCATTCGGGGTACGGATTAACGCCTCATACGATGCCACGCGGCGTGCAAACGGATCGATAATCGGCTGAAAGGCGAAGTGGCACTCTTTCAGTGACTCAATGACTTCATTCTGAAGAGTACGAGATGGCTCATCCGCAATAAATTCCCATGTGCTGGCTGCGGGGATTTCAAAATAGTTCTCTTTATCACGAGCGATAACAAAGGTGCGCAGGAACTGCAACGCGCGATCATCGTAGGTCAGTTGATAGCGCGAGGTGCCTTTGTCTAACACGGCTTGCAGCACCATGGATTTATCATGCTCGCGTAAATCAAACAGCTCCATACCCACTTTGCCAAAGCGGCGAGCGGGGGCAAAGTCATGCATCAACTCCACCAGATTGTGGTGGCGGGCGTCCAGGCAAATGCGATCATAAATACCCTGCACAGCGTCACGGGGCCCTTCAAGTAACTGGAAGAAGTGCAGTCCATCAAAAAGCAGAATGCCTGTGACATCGTGCGAGCTGTTTTTGTTATTCGCTTTGGTCACCATGTCTTCAAGTGTTTTGATAGGAACATGGTCATGGAGGTGACTGCGATAAATGATGGTGGTAAGCATAGCGATTGTCCGGACAGCTTATTATTGTGGGGCCTACAGTAGCAGGCCTGGGGCGGGGGCTGTCCACCAATATAGACTCGAATCGTAAACTATTTTCTAATTAATGAGTTAACCGAAACGGCTAGCGAAACGGCGTCAAATCGAATTGTTAATTAATTGCACCGGGGGAGTATTTACGATAAATAATTTCGATTGAATGGATAAATAAAAAGCGTATCTTGACCCTCGTTAACCAGAGGTGAGCATAATGTTACGCGACTATTTAAAGATTGATGATAGCGACCGTTTAGTTGAACAGAGCGTATTAAGACTCAACAACCGCGGTCAGGAAGATGTCACTGAATGGCATATTGTTAGCGTAGACGGCAAGCAAAAAGGCAGCGTGACGCTGTTCGATAAGCTCTGCAACCGCCGCTCATATTGTGTTAACTATCGCATTACGCAGAAGGATGTGCACGGGAGGGTTGTCGTCGATCATTTGACCGACGTTTTGTAATAATTGCCGTAGTTTTGCTGGTTTTGACCCGCTCATAGGCGGGTTTTTTGCATTCTCTTTTCAGGCGCGATAGCGGCGCATTTCCATCATAGTTCCGATTAATTCAATCTTTTTCTCCGACGATGTCTGCGCGGGGAAGTCATCATTTAACGGCCGCAACGAGAAAATTTGTTCGTCGTGCTGCTCGGCCATCAAACGATAAATGCGCACCTGTGCAACACCATTGATGAGCGCCAGCACCACATCACCCGGTTGTGGATTAACGGCAGGATCGAATATCAGTGTATCGCCGGGTCGGTAGTCAGGTTGCATGGCGGCATCCTCAAGGGTGATAGCCAACGCCGATTCACTCAGTCTGCTATCGCTGTAGAGAAAGCGGGTCGCCTGCTGCTGAATCAATAAGCGTTGCTCCTGCATCCACGCAGCCGCTTGCGCCAGAGTGATCAACGGCAGAGCACTGACATCACTGACGTTAAGCGGGGCGGTAAACACCTCGCCCTCGCCATCAATTATCCAAGCTGCCGTACATTGCAGCAGTTCTGCCAGCCGCAACAGGTTCTCGCCGCGCGGGACCGTCTCATCTTTTTCCCATTGTGAAACAGCGACATGTGACACGCCAATGCCACTTGCCACCACTAACTGCGTGAGCTTTAGCGCTTTACGACGGCTGCGAATGCGTTCACCTGCAGATTCTTTTTTCATCATCTTGACAACTCCGCTGGGTTTTACTTAAGTATACTTAAATTCATTAATTAAAGTAAACTTAAATTCTGATGTTGGCCGCGCAACTGGCAAGGGCGGACAACATGTTTCTCGAGCGGATCCCTTGCCAGTGAAGAGAGGTGAGGCATGGAAAGTAGTTTGGTGACCAGCGTCGGTGCGCTACTTCTCGGTGGCGGTGCGGCAGCTGTGTTTTGGAAACCCTTAATGGCCGGCATCGCGGCCATCGTCACCAGCAATCGCGCCGGCGGCGAGATCATCACCAGCTATAAAGAGCAGGTGATGATTCTCAAAGAGAGCCATGCGCTGATGCGCCAGGAGAACGATGACCTGCGTATTCGCCACGACAAAAACCTGCGGCGCATCTCTTCGCTGGAGACCGATCTACGGCTGATTAAGAACGCGCTGGGCATTCTGTTAGCCACCACGGAATCTGATCACAGCGATAAATTCCGCAGTCAGATCAATCAACTGATCACCACCTTAGAGGAGAGTCGCGATGGTGCAGATAAACAGTGAATTTTCAGTGCGCGGCCATCGGCGTCAGCTACTGCTGGGCGGTCTGCTGCTGATGCTGTCGCTGCTGTGTGTGGCGATGACCATTATGTTCGTGTTCGTGAATAACAGCGCCAATCGTAGGGTGGAGGATATCCGACAGCAGTACCGTGCGATTTCCGATCGGCGGGAAGCGCGGGTGGCGGAATTGACCAGCCAGTTAGTGACATTGCAGAAAAAACTCGATGGCTTGCCGGACCGCACCGCGAACAAGACAGCGGACAAAGTGAAGCAGGTTGTGGGGGAAGACGCGCCACCCGAATCGACGCATTAAGGAGGCCATGATGAGTATTACCGAGCGGATTGCAGCCAGCTTCGGCCGACTGTGGTCTTTATTAAGCAAGAAGGAGAAAATTATGAGC
>Ga0157363_1006911_pt1 | contig 10716 bp, 4 predicted proteins | sample AttsexASBM1_FD_111477 | JGI IMG/M metagenome (GOLD analysis project Ga0157363, IMG submission 111477) | Fungus gardens microbial communities from leaf cutter ant in Ribeirão Preto, State of São Paulo, Brazil - Atta sexdens ASBM1 | ecosystem: Host-associated > Fungi > Mycelium > Unclassified ...
AACTCGGCCGTGTTTCTGTCTAACCAACATCGATCGAGATTGCCGGATGCAACCGGATGCTACCGCGCGAGAGACCTGTTCCTCTTTTTTCTCTTCGAGGCGAACCTGCTCCCGAAGGCATTCGTTCTCCCATATCCGCGGAACGCATGGGATAAATCCTGACGGTAGCATCATCAAACACGACGAAGCCGGCCATCTCGAAGGCGCGAAAGATGCAACGGCGGCATAAAGACCTCCTCGGCAGCGAGAAAGATCGCAGCATCGATTACACGCCTGGTAAGGTCAGAGACCCGCGATCTGGTTGGCAGGCCATGTGTACCGACCCCAGTCGTTCCTCTAAACAATACCACGCAACCACGTGTGCACCTATGCATGCAAACACTGCCCGTGCGAATCGCTCTGCGAATCATCCACGAAACGTACAGATTTCATTTTAACTCAAATGATTGCGTCACCGCGTCGAAACAACTCTCGACACGTTTCTGGCCGCTTTCACATTTTTTAATCCACATGCTGCAGCTTCGCTGGTTAAGGGATGCGATTGCAAAATTCTCATTTTGACAAATGGTCCATGGACCTCAATTACACAGTTTTCGTCATAACAAAATTGACAAATTGATAATTATTTCAAGGAGTGTCCTTGCATTTATTTTTATAATTGCGAAACCTCGGCAGTCTATACGCATGGGAAAAATAATTTTACTGGAGAAGTTACATAGAAAAAAAACGGTTTAGCATCCAAAAATTTAGCTAACTAAATTTTTTTATATAGAAACTTGTTTTTTTCGTAAAAAATGTAGGTAGCTATGGATTTAAAAACAATTTTGTTGGGCCATCAAAATAATTTTTAATTATGAAGAAAGGCATGACGAACAATGTTGTATAAAATTTCAACATTGTAGCAACCAGCTCTCCTATATAATTATTTGGATAGTCCAACAAAATTATTTATTTATATTTGTATTTATCTGTATCTATATGTAAAAGTATTTTATTCTATGTTAAGTATTTCAGCACAATGTTTTTTCCATATAAGAAACGGATCGCGATCGAAAAGAAGCGCGGCAGCTTCGCGATGTGGTTTATACGTAAAAAATTGATTGGAAAATTTAATTGGAAAATATGATTACGCGACGTTTCATGTAACCGCTAACACGCATATAAAAATAGGGAATCGGGGGCAAGATTTTCATAGCAGAATCTTTACTAACCATCGGTCAGACGCAAATCGCGTTAGCTCTCAGGAGATTTTAGGAAGAAATAGAAGTCTGCCGAGAGAACGGCGAACACAACGTTGGTAGCCTCTCTCTATGGGGCGCATGCCCACGGTTCGTAGAGTTTTACGATTCGTGTAATCGATGCTGCGATCAGAACGCGAGGTCTTATGTTGTACCTTCCGCGCTGCTCACGAATGGCTTCGTTGTGCCTGTTAATCCCACTCCTAAATCTTATCGTTAGACAATTTCAGCATAGGAAACCCTTTATCGACTTAGAAGGTCTCTCGCGGAGAAGTGTATCTGAGACTTTAGAATAAAAATCATGTCGATAATGTTACCTACGATAATGTCATCTAAGAACTCGAATCGTTGCAAAGATTAACCCAAAAACAATCGTCTGGGATATTTTTATTATATTTCAGCGAAGAAATGCGAATTGTTGTAAAATATTATTTTAACGTATTTTTTAAATCAATAATTACTTTTTACAAATCTTTGAATATGTAATTTCATCAAAAACATAATAAAAAACGTTATATTAATTAATTTCTTTATTTTTTAGAAATACTGTTATAATAAGCACTTAACGTGCTTATTTTGTTTAATATTTGTTTGATTTTTACTTACTTCTTTCAGAAAATTATAATTAAATCTATAAAGTAATAATATAATTGATTATATCCATATGTATAATATTCTGAAATATCAATAAATCGAAAAACAATCAATAATATACAATATCAAAAAATAATTAAAATTGAGTTCTTGAGATAAAAAATTAAACCATAAATGAAAACACGGGCAAATAAAATCTTAAATTCGCAGTAATTGGAGCGATTATATCAAACATATATTTCTCAGTCCTACATATATATAACAAATACCGAATGTTTCGGCTTAATTCAAGCCATTTTCTGCGATCTAGTATAATAAAATCTCTTGATGAATAATTCCAAAACATCTTGATAGTCTCGTATAACTTCCTTAATACAATTTAAGTAGTCGCAAATCAAAGTAATTGAGTGCAGCAAGTTCAGATTTGATAACCTGAGAAATTCTCTTGCTGCACTAGATTACTTCGAAGATGGTTTGAATTAAGCCGAAACATTCGGTAGTTGTTATATATATATATGTAGGACTGAGAAATATATGTTGATATAATCGTTCCAATTACTGCGAATTTAGGCTCTTAATTGCCCCTGTTTTTATTTATTGTTTAATCTACAATATAATGTTGTTAATGAGAATGATTTTAATTAGGGGTAAAGCACTTCAAGTAATCATTTACATAAAAAAATTAGGCAACATTTTCGAATTAATCCTACATTACTCGCGTGGGATGTTTCTAACATCTCAATATTGTATTTTAATTTTCGTTGTTCTCTTTGATGGTTCATAATTAAATAAAGATCGATAATATTCTTTATTGTCCTTTAGATAAAAATAAATTAAAAATTATTTTGTAAATTGTGAAACAATTTGAACTAAATATAATACTATGTATGTACAATATAAATAGCATTCATACATTTAACGAATTTATAAAATGAGAATTTATAAACTGTCAATCATTTTCCGTTTTCTTGAATTCCACGCAAGTAATGAAAGGTTAATATAAATATGAAATATCACATTGTACGTATTTCTCTATGAAAGATATTTTTATATACGTAAGTATTTTATAAAAACTGAATCGTCATCGTGTAAATCTAAAATAGAGAGATAGAATGGCAACTTATTTTATATTTTCTTTTTGAATAAAAGATAAGACACATGTTTCTTGAAAATATCGTTTTTTTTTTCATTTTATATATAACTTCCCATTGATATTAAATGTTGAATGTTATGTTCTACCCGGTAAGTTCCTTACTTGAAGGCACAATTTAAACTGATGTTGTCCATTTAAGTATTCACGCTCTATTAAACCGAACTGTTTCATCAGCAGGATGAAGCTTTATTGATCTGAAATATCTTGCTTTCTTCACTCGCTTTTCGAGATCGACTACGACTTATCGCGCGTCACCATTTACCTTGATGTTTCTTGTCTCGCGTTCATGCGTCGATCGACAAAGTACACTACACGTCCGCGTAGTCAAGAGAACGCGTTATCTGTTCAATACTTAGCCTAAGTAAAGCCGATTCGTTACCGGGAACAACCAGGCGGAATTTGCAAACGGATTGTTAACGTTCGCTTCGCGGCGTTATCGCAAAGCCGTGGGTGTCGGTCACACTTAAAGTGCCTCTTTCTCCCACCGATTCGTCGTGGATGCGGCGCACGAAGGCGCATTCGAGGATGCGAAATACAAACGACCGACCAAGGCCGGTGACTCTCAGTAAGGCGGAATGAGTATTACGGTGGTCATAAAGCAAGGTCCTTGAGCGATACTGAAAGCCGTGAAAGAAGCTCGAAAAAGAAAGAAAGCGTACGCGTATGACTAACAATTATTGCTAATGGGAAAACCTCGGGGATTGTATGTTAATGCTGTCGTTTTCACTCTCGACTGCAAGCAAATCGTGGAATCTTAACGAGACCCCAAAGCCACTGCCACCTTTCTTTCGTGTCTGCTTGTCAAGTGCCTGTCATTCTGACAGTCTCTCGCCAAACCTGAAAAATCTGTCTGGAAATTTCCGTCTCTCTCTCTACGTCCGAAGATATTGAATTAAGAACATCGGAGGATTAAATTTAATCAATCGTGTAGTAAAGCTGAACGTCAGTTTATCCTTCGTAAATAAATGAATTGGCGTTGCATGCCGATTCGACAAAAATATGAATAAGAATTTAATTCTGATCGCGTACACAATAGCTTGAGCATCTCGCAATGCGAAATCTTTGCGGGATATTGAGCCGCGCCTATTTTGTTAACGCTAAGAAACTAGGTTAGCGATTAAACTTGATGTGCGGCATCCGTGCCGTAATTCACAATGCTTTTTACGCACGCACCCGTTGTGTTACGATTGGCCGACGTAGTTAGTTGACTAATAGGAGCGAAGCCTCAACTACGGTAGATTTCTTTTAGTCTTTTCGTTCCAAGGTTTTCTTCTAATCTTAATCACATTCTAATGTTCACCTACAATCCGAATTACCAAGAACTAAGTTTTTGAATTTACACGGGAAAATTTCTGCTGAAATATCTAAACATTTGGCTAGAAATACCTCTGAAAATAATTTTGCTGAGTTATCAAAATAATTATCAGTAATTAATCAGTAGTTTGTACTTAGTTTTCGCACTGAAGAGGATTCAAATTTAAAGTCAAAGTGTTTGCAGTTAACTTTGTTGATAAATATATTCTAATTATATTTTAACATCTTATAAATATATTATTATTTCAACAGTCGCGGAGATTCATATTGAACATTTTACTTATATTTAATTTATTCTTGGAGCTACAAAATTATTTTTTTATATTAACAAAATTATATAGGATTCTCAAGTGATTGCTAGAACGTTAAAATTTTTTGCAACACTGAGTGTGTTACATAATTATTTTAATAGTTATCCAACAAAGTTATTTCCAGATTTTTAATTTAAATAAAAAATTTTTCTTACTTCAGCAAAACCATTCTTTCCATAGAAATATACGAAAGAAGTCAAACAGAAAAGAGCCAAGAGAGACGGTGGCGTGGCTCGATATTTATTTAGGGCTATAGTTCATCGTTTATGAGAGAACATCAGAAGTTTCATGTATGGATGTAAGAGAACGTCGATATATCTTCGAATGCAGCGCTCCGATCTCTAACTGAGAGGGAGAAAGACGAGTTGCATACGTAGAATAACCGTTGAGGAAAGGTGTAGGAAGATCGATAGGCACCTCGTCGACCGCGTGTACGCTCGTCCATCCACACGCACGTATACACGCATGCACACGCGTACAAGCTTCACAATCCGCTCGCGGTGCGTTATCGCAGGTGCAAATACGCGAATCGACACGCGCGCGTACACGCTCTTTTGCGTTCTCGCGAGGCCGATTCTCGAGCCGTTGGCATTATACGAGAGAGGTAGATGAGTTCAAAGGTCTTTAAATCATATTTTATGCAACGTTACTCACACGATATACTACCGATAGTCATAAATACGGTCAGAACCTCTGCATTTCACGCGCCGATACGGCCCTTAAAGACGGGTTTCGCAGCCTTCTCGCGCGTGTACACGCTCGATCGCGTTTTAACGCATAGAGAGACACGCGTGGATGATCGGCCGTATCGCGCCGCGAGAAACGCCGCGACCAGATAGAGACGTTTATTGCAAAAGTTAACGCGTTCTCATCACGAAGAAACGGTCCCGTAGCGGTACTAAGTCCATGTTAAGATTAGCGTAAAACTGTAAGCTGCAACGCCCAGTTCCTCCTGTTATTTAAATTGTAACATCATGCGTATCAACTACAGCGTATTAACAATTTCGCCAATCTCGGAGATACTAAAAAAAGGCCATATTTAAAAGCCATTTTGTAACAAAAAAAAAAAGTAACGACTGTATATGGTGCAAGAATTCCATAACGATAAATTTTTCTAAAAACTTTTACATGTTTTTAAAAATATTTTTTGTGTTGTTCATAAAGAGATAAAAATAATTACAATTGATAAGAAAAAATATCATTTTTCGGACAAAACGAGTTTTGGTGATATTCAAATGTAAAAATATATATTATATATATATATATAGATACAATTAAATTCTGTAATTTTAGCTGCGTACACAAGTGCGATTTAATAGATCGTGTAGCCATTTCATTTATGAGGAAGATCATGCGTATGATTTTCTCCATTTTTTTTTCTTGAGTTTCACGTGATCTTTGAGAATGCCTCTATCGTGATAGGTCATTGCTTAACCGCGCTTACTTACGAGATACAATCGACGACGGTTCGTCCTACGATGCTTCAACAATAGACGCTGAGAGTACATTCGACACCTTTGTTGTTACGTAAATCAAATCTTATAGTTGATAATCGCGATCACACCTATACATGATCGCGTTCAGAACATCCGACGCTATTCCAAAACGGGTGAATGTTTAAATCTCTGTCTCTCTATTTTAGATGTTACGAGTGAGAGTGAATTTGTCTTCATATAAACGTAAACCTTCTGGCGCAACGACTTTAACATTTCTTAGCAAGTGATGAGTTTTTCTCTCAAAATATACTGTTCTTTCATTGATTTTTTAATTATCAGATCACTACTATTCGAAATTCAAGTTTTATTTGCGTTTTAATTTATAATTTACAGCAAATTTAAGAGGATTAAATTTATATTTCTTGCATTTTAAAGATGCAATTATCTTGGAATTAATTAAAGCAAATTATTTTCCTGGAATATTTCGATTATCGACACTCTAAAAAGATTTTTATTTTTCATTTTTTAATTAACTTATGAATTAAATTTAATCTCACCTAATTTATTGATAATGATGTAAAAAAAATTACTTTTCCTAGCTACGATTAATTACTAAATTGATGATTTTAAACTTTTAAAATACTCATTATAAAATCATTAATTTAGTGACATTAATTCTAGCTAGAACGACAATTTTTATATTATCATTAGGTTCAGTCTAATCAATTTAATTAGAGAGAATAAAAATCCAAGCTTTAGTCAAATCAATGAAAATTGAGATTGTTGGGGATTCGTCCACGTGACAGGATCGTGTGGAGCGTAAGCGCGGATGCATTCCACGATGATTGGTAAGCGTGTCGCACGATGTACATACGTTCACGTCCGCGCGTTGAAATTGACGTTGCGATAAAGTTTTACTGCTTTCTCGATAGTCCTGAGTCACAAAGCTGCGCGATAAGGCAAGGTCGGTAACCGACTCTCTTACCCTGTTCGAGATATGTCGTTGTAATAGCGTACGTGACACACGTGTATACACTTCGGGCCGAAGTGTATATCGCCTTCCTGTCGTTAGGAAGCCTTGCGATCAAGTTCAGCGAAATAGGAATTATTTTTATCAAGGTATAGCGTAAGGAGAATGCCTTGTCATTATTGCTTCCCTTAAGAAAGAGCACTCGAAAAAGCCTATCACGCTAATTAACTCGCGATAACATCCGCGCGTTTTCTAATCTTTAAATTGTATCTTTTAAAAATATATCTTTTTTCTGAATATTTTTATCGTGTCAATTATTCCTCAAAATACGAAGATTACAAGATTAGTATATTAATAATATTTAATAATAATTATATATTGTATTGGACATTGAAATATTGAAATATGATGACAAAGACATACTTTGAAATGATAAAATTTTTGAAGAGATATTTTTCCATATTTCAATTCAACAGAAACAGAAATTTTATACTTTTTAATATTATTTCGTTACTTATTGTACATTTTTTAATTTAGAAAAAAAAATGACTATAATAATTCACATTTTTCAACTTTAGAATTAAGTTTTCTGTAGACACTTTTATTCAAAACATAATTTTAATTTTAAAGCCGTTAATTAAGATGTGCTCTTTTAATGTGTAATCAAAAACTTTTCCAAAACTCGAGGATATCTCGCGATGTATCCTTGTAAGTTTGTCGTCAATTTTAAGAGATGAAATATAAAAGTAAATTATAGAAACTAATCATCTTCGCGATATCGATCTTTTAAAATTCGTCATCATCCCCCCTACGTATTATTATATTCCGCAGTCGTCACGGTAAATCGTAATGATTGTGGCGAGTCGCGGTCGCAACATTGTAAAAGGGCGGGGATTTATGGGATTGCAGATGCTTACGTTAAATCTCCAGCAAACACCATGGCGGAGAGATACGGCCGGATATACACAACAGCCACGCGATGTGCGTATAACGCATAAGTCGCGCTTCCTCCGTCGTGTGCGATTCGTTCTACGCGGTGGATACGTGCGCCTCTCACGACTCGAAATTCTCTCTCTTTCCACCGTCTTTCCCATAAATTCAATAATCTCGTCGTCCGCAAATACCGCCTGGTAAGCCCCGTTTTCGCACGCTGTTCACGTAGCGACTGCTCTCCGCGCGCGCGGTTTCGATCGGCACGCTCTCGTCCCGCCGTCGCCGATGGGCGAAACCGCTTCGACGAAATCGCTGTTCTGTTCCGTTCGCCAAAGCTGCGGCGTGCCGCCGAAATTATCGCGCCGGCACGTGCCGCGATTTCGCGATAAGCTCGGCGAAACTGTCTGGTTCGCGTGAGTTAAGGGTCGATCATGCGTTCGATTTCGCGTTCCAATCAACCTACCGTCTATCGCTACAGCCGGACTGCTAGATACGATTAGCGATAACGATTCAAAAATATCGGTTCTATAGATATTTAAATGAGTCGTTTACTAAAAATGCGCGTTTATGAATCATCAAGAAGGAAATATCTAAAAACTTCATCAGCATTTTCGACGACGCATAGACGAATAAAAAAGTTTATACCGGTTATAGGCTATTGAAATTAATTTATAGCGGTTAATTCAAAGATATATCGGTTTTTTAATTATTCAAACAAGTCATTTTATTTAAAATTTGTGTTTATGAATCATCAAGAGAAGAATATCTGGAATTTTTCTTATATTTTCCACAAATAACATATACTATTAGATATCAACAGAGCCATGGTAACCTAATTCCCTGAATTAAATACATTTTGTTGTATTTTTAACGTCTATGTGTCAAAATGTTAATCAATTAATTTCTGTGATTATAGTTTCAAAATGAATATCGTTCATAACATATTTAGTAAATAATAAATAATAAAATTTGAGTCAAATTTAATACATTTTCTCGAGTTAAATTGTTTAACTCCATTGTTTTAATCAAATTAACGATATAATGAGTGAGAGCAATAACGAAATGATTAAAAATAATTCAAATTGGGTATAAATTAATATTATAAATTTAATAATATATGGATATTAAAAATATTCTACTGGTTATAATAGACTATTGAAATTAATTTATATATAGGCAGTGCAAAAGATTTCAAGATTTACGCCGTCACATATGTGCTGAAGGATTTGACGAAAGATTAAAGGTACTGGCCGTATCGCGGGGAAGAGATCGAGGTCCTAGTTTAATATTGACATTACGTGCCAACCTCTTTGTACATACAATGTGTATGTCGGAATGACACACATGCTCATTGTAAGACCCAAGAGGAGGTAGCGCGAGTAAACATACTTGCACGCTTCTAATCCTTAGGATGCGCCAAATATTCTCGAATACCCCGGCTTGTATCTTTGGTATGCCAATGGCATTTCCCAGAAAATGTCCAGCAGTTACATCTCTTTCAAACTGTATTCTCTTCTGTATTCTCTCAATTCGACGCAAGTCTAAGAATTTATCGATCAGTTTTATCAATTTAAATTAGCATATCTTCACATTTGCAACGCAATATGTGATATTGATGATGGAAAAGAAAAAACAACATTTTGCTGATTATAAAGATTTAGTTATAAATCTAAAAGTAATTTTGTTGGACCATTAACATGATGGGTATTTCTTTTTATTATGCAAGATATTTAAATTAATTGTTAAAACGCTAAAATTTCTTACAATTATTATCAAGTTTAAGCATGATCTTACATGATTATTTGGATGGTCCAACAAAATTATTTTCAGTATTTTCTACATTTCTTTAAATTTTTTAATATTTCAACAAAACTATTCTTTCCATACATATACGAAAAACGCATTACGCTTGTAAATAATTTTTACGAGTTTCTAGTGTCTAAGTTTATCTGAACTAAATATGAATTATATCAATTTTGATCCAGTATTTGTCATATATTCCTCAATATATAAAACGACGTTATAGGGCTGAATGACCAATTGGGCGAATTAATTTATTAGATGAAGCAGAATATAGGGAGGGCGAATCACAAAGAAATGGCGCATATTCGGCCAGAATTTCATATTGATTGTTATATGATTTTGCTGCCGTTGGTAAAAGGGGACTAATATCCCCTCTTCTTTTCGATTCTGTTCGCCGAATCAGAAATACTAAAATAATGTCGTTCATGGTTATCGACGTTATTGTCGGTGATTTGTCTCCTACTTCACCGAGTTGCCCACGCTCAGCTCCAAGATAAATTCCTATCGTAACGATATTTCATGATTGTCTGATTTATATTATCTTAAAAAATCAAATATGTTGGAAATTACAGGAATGCTATGCATATTTTCGCTTATTTCGTTAAATATGGCGTGAATTGAATTATAGTCGTGCAAATAGCTGCAAAAATGCGCTGGGGAACGATTACTTGCAAGATTTTCTCATTATTTATGTATTGTCTTATTAGATACGTATTCGCTGATACATTTTCGCTTTATATTCGCTTTAAAGATAATAATCGTCTTGCCATTAAAAAAAAAAATGTTTTATTGATTTTATTCAAAAATATCTTGTAAGTAAAGAAAGTTATTAGTAGAGTATAAAATATTTATTGACGCATTTTTAGCAATTAATAAAAGTATTCTATTTCAGTGTTTGATGCTACGCATATTTCTATTTTCAGTTCTCAAATGTAACTAAGCTACACGGATTCTGCACTAATAT
>Ga0157363_1006913_pt1 | contig 10715 bp, 8 predicted proteins | sample AttsexASBM1_FD_111477 | JGI IMG/M metagenome (GOLD analysis project Ga0157363, IMG submission 111477) | Fungus gardens microbial communities from leaf cutter ant in Ribeirão Preto, State of São Paulo, Brazil - Atta sexdens ASBM1 | ecosystem: Host-associated > Fungi > Mycelium > Unclassified ...
ACTTGTTCAAACAGAAACGTCACAGTAGCGATCGACATTAATGCGATCAGAAGCTATCCATCAAGGACCATTCCATTAGGGTCTCGCTATTTCCGAGGCTATAACCATAGCCCTGAACAAGTAGAAAAAGTATTTTATTTGAAGTAAACGTTGAAGTATATTATATGTAATATCTTTCATTATCTTTGATATCTTTTTTTTTGTAAAATACAACGCCTTTTTTTACATGAAATTTTAATAATATATTTACCATTTATTGTTAATATGTTTCCCAAGTGGAAATTTATACAGAAAAGCGATATTGAATCCTGGCGAAATACCGAATCTGTACTGAAAAATGAGTTTCGATATTTTAGTATACCAGTACCATAAAATTAATGATACGATACAGGACCAATATATGAATCAATACTGAATAACAGTACAGATTCAGTACACTGCCAGTAAATTTTCGATATTACATCTATATTTAGATTGCCAAAACCAGTACGTCGTGAATCGAAACTGTATACCAGAATATTTGTAGCATCGAATGTATATTGTAGGAGAGATCGACGTCAGTTAACTATAGGTAAGAATAATCGATGCTATAACGACGTTATAAACAAATCGCGCGAGACACGCATAAATGTGTCTGAACTCGCAGCGGCGACTGTCGCTCAGTCTGCTGTGAGATCAGGAGGTGAAACGTTTTTGTCAGAAATTACTCGGATGACTTAAAAAAATTGTACTCGTTAGTGAATATTTTTATTCTTATCGTTTTTGTTCTACAATGTCGTATATAATTGTCTGAAATATTTGATTTCCATTTAGATAGTAAGTGTAGTTCTTACTTAATAAAATCCAACAGATTTTCTTGTATATCTGTCTTATTATCGTATAATATTAATGTTTTTATAAAATAAACGGATGGCGTAAGCTAACCACAACACGGGGCTACATGACTTATTTAGTGACGACTTTGACAGTATCTACTTTTAAACTTCTTGGAATGAAATCTCACTATAAAATAGTGAAAGTACAATCAGTTTTGAAAAACAGTGAAAATGTTTCACTTCTTGATAAAGAATAGTAATATTTTAAACCTCTAAAGAGATGCGCCTCAGTGGTAAATATTATAAATTTGATTCCCTCGCGTCCAATCTCGAGACTAGGTTCATTTGATGTGTTTTTGCTCGAAATAAACGAATTTAGCAGAAAGAAACATTGTTCTGCCTTGCGAATTGAAATATTAATTAAAGTTAAAGTTTATTTAGTTAAAAAACCTGTCATTCGCTATGCCTCAATAAAAACGAAGAGTTTGATAGAAAATGATAGAACATCCTATCGTTTTGAATATGGTTAAATTTGAATTTCATTAATTTGAGTTAGATCTTATAGAACTCTTATACAAATCTTATAAAATCCGTTAAAATATGATAGGATTTATATCCGATCAATCGTGATGCTCTCGCGAGGTCAACAATAGAAAATGATACAAACAGAAAGATCTGTATAAGAAATCTTTGCTGCGTGCACTTGATAGAAATCGAAACCCGCGGAATGGACGAGAGATGATGTCGATGTTACTTGGCATCCATTCAAAGCGCAATAAGGTATGTGTATAAGAAAATCTCAATCCCAAGATATAATCATTACTTATATTATAATGTATAATATAATGTATAGATCGTGCCGGAGATCGCATATCTTTATGATGCAGGGCATCTTTTACGAAAGATGACTACTACCCTTGATGAGAATCGCAACCCGAAATACTTCAGATGCGCCAAAAATGAATGCATCGTTAATAGCGAAAGTGCCATTTTTTGCCAAAGACACTGGACATTCCAAAAATCCGGAAATTTCAAAAACACGATGCGGTGCATCTTTACGAGAGATCACTGCGTGCAAAAAATCATGCACGAGATCGGATGTGGAACAGAAGAGAATAATGAGGACAATGAGGATAAAGAGGATGTATCTTTATGTTTCTCATATAAATATTTTTAGTGTTAAAGAAGTGGTCGCAGCCACAACCGTTTCGGAGCTCTGAAGAGATAGAATGATTTGCATAAGCTGTTGCACTTCGTGAATAATTACTGAATAAACACCGGAAAATAACGGTAATGGATCAGAGTTACATTGACATCTTCGATCATTACGGCATACGCATCATAAGCGAGTCTTGCACATTTATTGTGTCGATAAACTTGATTTACATAGAATTTTACCACGATAAATTTTTATCACGTAATTGTAAAGCATGAAGGCTTACAAAATCTTTCAAAAGCTTTGTTAAGCTATTTAACTTTGACGCAATTTTTACATATACCTACGACTAACTCTATAAATTTCTCTCTCTTTAACTCTATAAATATTCACAGATAATTGTCCATTTTTTTTTCTCCAAATTAAATGAGATATAAATCTTATCGGTACATCTTTACGAAAGATCACTGCTGCGTGGCCTTGATGAGAATCACAACTCCCGGAACGGACGTGTGATGCAATTTCGTTATCATCATAATCGGCGTGCCAAATATACCAAATACGTTAAATATGCGCGAGACGATATCGAGACAAGATCGAAATTTTTCTCGTTTCATATGCATTTTTAACTGTCTGGAACTACTTTTAGCGCTAGCCAGGAATAAAGGCGTGGACGTAGTAGTTTTTTATTCCTTTTGGGGTGCTTGATTAATGTGAGTCCCCTTGCCTCTCACAATTTAGTTACTTAAAAAGATTGACATAGATTCGAATTGGATAGATAATTCAGAAATAAATTTTGTTGATCCACACAATTTTATATTAGTTTCCTGCGTAATATTAATTAAATAATATTTTATTCACATTTTATTTTATTTTATTTCAATAATTACTTAATATTACATTTATATTTTGTTTTTGTTTTTATCTTTTTATTTTGTTATTTTTGTTTTTATTTTAATTGTATTTCTTATATTTTTATAACTCATATTGATTATATTTCTTCATAATGCTTATTAATAATATTTAAGACTACTATATTATAATCCTATAGTATAAGTAGAAGAGAAGATGGTATTATGTTACCCCAATTACATTTTACACAATAACTTGGTTAATAAGCAATATTTAAGTTTAAAACTAATTGGATAAATAGGAAAAAAATGATAATATGTTCTTCCAGAAAAATAGCCTTAAAATATTAGTTTTGTTTAGAAAACAGTATTTGGTTACAAAATTAACAAAAAATAATAAATATTTAAATATATGCAAGTGAATGTATATACATGAATGTATAACTTCTATATATAAGTAGTATTAAAAATCTCAGTATTAAAAACAGTATAAAAACAGTATACGTAATATAAACTACAGATTAACAGTATTTATGAATTAACAGTAGAGTTACAATTGATTATCAAATAATTATTGATGTAAATCTCAAAAAAGAAGTCATGAATAATCAATATTCATAGAAGACCACATTACGAAATACTTGAACTAAAAATGTATTATAATAAATGCTAGCTATTGAGTATATTAGCGTCATGATGGCAAGCTACTGAGTAAATAATTCCATAAGTAATCATTAGGATTTGTTATACAATAGCGGAGATATTAAGGGAAACTACAATATATGTATACATTGATCATAATAGTGCCTTCTCCTCTACTATACTATGATTAACAAACAAATGACACTTAGAATTTAATTTCCGTATTAGAAGCGTAACTCTTCTTCCTACATTAATTAGTATTTAAACACTAATATTTATACTTCATTATTTTCGCACAAAATTTTCAAATCATTATTATTAACAATTTGCTGGAGGACTTGTTGGATTTTGTGTTTATGACTCGCAATGAGTTCTCATCCTAGAGAGTCTGCTGTATTATAATATATCGCGCTCAAACCTGCGTCAACAGAGTTAATTGTGCACCATTCTTATTTAAATCTTTATTTCTTTGTGCTGGATCCCTGTAATAATCGCTGCTCACTGTGATCTCGATGTTTGATCTTGATGTCATCGTCACTGTGGTAGTGGAGGTCTTGCTGAGCAGTCCTCTGTCCGTCTCCTCATCGTCAAAATCCATTCTAGATGATCCAGCTGCTATCATTTGATCATGTTGTAATCTATCATCATTAATTTTCCTTCTTGGAAACATGCTATTTTCATTGTTCAGTGTCGCATTAATGTCCTTTCCAGCAGCACAATTACATGCCTTCAGAAAACTCTTTTTAAAATTGTCACTTAAAAAAGCGTACAGAATCGGGTTCATTGCGCTATTGCTATAACTCAGGAAACCAGCTAGCAGAAAACTTGCAATACTAATATTAGTTTGACATTGTTTTGGCGGGGTATATATCAAGGCCACTTGAGTGACCCAATAAGGTAACCAACAGAAGACATATACAACGATAACTGTTAAGACCAGTCTGGAGACCTTTCGATGTGATCGTTTCTTCTCTTTTGATTTATTCTTTGGACCCACTGTTCGCAGCTTTTTTATTACCAGTAAGTAGAAAACCAGTATAAATATTAAAGGAATGATGAAGCTGAAGATAAGCATGTAAAATGTAAAAGTAGTATGACCACCGTGATCGTTAGGCCAATAAATGTTGCAACTGACAACGCCATTTGTGTATTCCATAGTATTTGCATATAGAAATATCGGAATCATGAAGAGAGCGCTAGTGATCCAGGCAGAAATCGAAATTATTTTTGAGATGAAAGGCGTGCGCATCTTCGGGGATGAAATCGGGTGGCACACAGCGATGTAGCGATCAGCACTCATGATGAGTAAAAAGATGCTGCTGGTAAACTGATTGATACTAGTCGTGATCATATACACTTTGCACATAACATTACCGAAGATCCAGCCACGTAAACTAATCGTTGTTACTAAAAATGGTATACCGATTAGGAAGCACTCGTCCGCGATCGCCAAGTTCACAATGTACATATTTGTGACAGTCTGCATCTTCGCGAAACGTAGAACAACATAAATGACCAAAGTATTCCCAAGAAGTCCAACGATACAAACGATGGAGTAGAGTATCTGATTAATTATAGCGATAAACGATAAATTAAGTTCACAGTTTAGGAATTCCGTATCATCGTATGTTAAGTTATCGTAAGTTAAATTGTGTATGTTATCCATTATATAGAATCTGAAATATATACAAAAACATACAATTAGTAAAAATATGCCAATACTGCGATAAGTTGCTTAAAAGATATTTAAAATTTGTTTTTTATAATATTATAAAAAAACGATTTATATTAAAGATTATTATATTAAATATTATAAAAGATTATGCACAACAATTAGGGGATCACTTTAAAACCTGCAAATTTTGTCGATATTTAAGGAAAAGTTTCAGATTTTAAAATGTATGTAATGAGATTTTTCAACCTGTATTTTCCGATCGTAAAAAGTTGCAAAGTCGTAAAATTTTCAGAATTTTAACACGATCTGTTTCTGGTCTTTGCGAAAAAGATCATTCGATCATGACTATCACAAGAAATACATATGACTCTTTTTATACTTATATAATTTGCAACTTTCTGTTTTAAACGACGATAAAGAGATACCAGTGTTTTAATTGCGTGCGGACACCACGCTAGAGATTGCGACAAAAAATCGCCAAGAAAAAAATATTTTTATTGTAACAAATTCGGTCATTAAGCGACCAATTGTACAGCGTTTAAAAATCAGATCCGGAATCCGCAATCGTCAACAGTAAATTTCATAAAAAATAATCAAATGTGTGAATCACGATCCGCTTAAAGAAATTATTATAGACAACATTAAAATATTAGCTTTGGTTGATTCTAATAGTCGTGTTAGCTTGATTTATGAAGATTTAAGAAATTAGGAAAGAAGTTTATAAGATATGCGCGAATATTCACGAGTTTTGGCAAGGGTAAATCCGAAACATTAGAATATTAATCAAACAATTGTGTATATTGATGATGAAGATTATTCTATGACATTGTATTGTTTGTTGTTTCTTGCAATGCGATGGAAATAGACTTTATTCTTGGTAGAGACATACTTGAGATGACTGTATTAAAGTTTTTGATAAAGATAATGCAATCATTACCGAAATTATTCCTACTACGTTTATAGCGCATATTGATTTATCAGAGAAAATTAGGATCGATCTTGGATTTATCTTGCACGCAGAGACGCGTAAGATGATCGAGCGATTAGTTTCATCATACGAGTCTATAATAAATCAGCGGACATCAAATTAAGTTTGTCTCTGAAAGATAACAAGCCGATTTCATAGAGACCGCGTAGATTATCTATACCGGATAAAAAAATCGTAGAAGCGCAAGTGGCGGAATGGCTAAAAGGTGGCATTATTGAGCCATGTTCCTCTGAATATGCCAATCCAATAATAGATTTAAGTTTAGATTAGTAGAATTAAAAAAAAGTTTAATTAATTATTGTAAGGAGAAAAACATCAAACATATAATGATTGACACATGACGACGGGATTATCTAGAGCTAACGGACATGTTGAAAGACTTAATTGTAATATTATTTCGCTATTGACGAAACTATCTTTAAAAACTAAATGATATCAGTGTGTGCCTAAGTTGCAAGAAATATTGAACTCTACATATTATAGAAGCATCGATATAACTCCTTTTGAATTATTAATGGTCGAAAAAGATAAGATCCAAGAAGACCTTAAAAGTACCTGCGCCGAATATATGAAACCTTGGATAGTAAACTAGAATTGTAAGCATTTGGGATGAAAGATTTATCAGAATGGCTGAAGGCCATTGTAGGATAGTTAATTGCTGTGTCGATAAGTATTTCATGTATACTCTTTATTAACTCTTAATTTCTTTCACTGACACTGTGACGTTGCATTTATGTATAACGTGCAAGGAGATACAGCAACTGATGCCGCTCGGCATCAGTCTGTAAGCGACAAAGTTTCGACCGCGAACGTACTTGTAATCACGACTATCACGAGAAATACATGTGACTATTTTTATACTTATACAATTTGTAGCTATCTTAATTCTACATAGATAAAGAAGCCACTTCGTTATCTCATTCGAATTAAATAATTTCATATTTAAAAGAGAAAGTGTAAGAATTAATACGAGTATTGGTTAATAAAAAAAGAAAAAAAAATCTTAGATTTACATTACATCGTAAATTATTTTTATTTACAAAAAAATTTAGAAAAGTAACATTCTATTAAATTAAAAACTCAAATGGTATTATCTTTATTATTTACTTAAATCTAATAATATACAGTGAGTGCAAAAAGTATTATTACAGAGAAAATATTTTATAAAAAAACTTTATTTTTAAAAAGTAAATATTATCCAGTGAGAAATGAGTCATCGAATTGATGTCAATATAAATATGATAATTTCAATATCAATTTAATGTCAATTCAATGTTTAATCGATGATCATTTCTTGTTGGATAATTAATAATTTATTCATAAAGAATATAAAATATACTATTTCTTAAAATTATATATACCAAAAAAATGTGTATTAATTATACAAAATATATCATCTGAAAAGTAAGCGAAAATTAAAAATGGTATTGTTTGAATGCTTAAAAAGTATTCATACAGATGAGAAATTTATAAAATCAGGAATACATGTAAAGCTCGTTTTTAGAACAGAATGTATAAAACTCATTGTATAAAATTGCTAATTAATGTTTTTTTTTCTACAAATAAAAAACTTTTTTTATAACAAATTTCCTTGTAGGAATACTTTTTGCTCTCATTGTATATCATTCATACAGAAAATTTTTTAACTGACGTTATTTTTACTTACCTTCAATGAGTTGGTCTAGCATAGCATTAGACCACAGTTGGTCTAACATAAATGTGAAAAGTCGTTTCGTCAGTTATGACCCAATCTCCGACAGTCATTTCCATCACCTTTGACTAATATTTTTATGACCATCTTCTTCGTTAGATGAACACCGAAAATGAAGATAAAACTTCTTATGATAAAAGAAAATGAACGCAAATTTAGAACAAAAAATAGAATTGAACTTTTTCCAAAGATTAGAAAAAAGAATATCTTTCAGGTCTTAAAGACTTTATCAGTAGAAAAAAAAAGAGAACGTAAGGAAATAAAGTAATATCAAATGTTTAATAATTTAATAGAAAATTTTAAAAATGTACAAAAATATATTGTGCTTAAATTGTAGCTTAAAAAAGAATATAATTATTTTTAAATTCAATAAATAGGAAATGGAAAATGGCCATGCTTCGATTATTATGGCTATTTTCTATTTGTTGAGTTTAAAAATAATTATATTCTTTTTTCTAAGATTATTGAATATTCTACTTATTTTTAAAAATCTCTTATCATATTTGATTTATTTTAGTAAATTTTGGGCAATTACAATTTAAGACACACATACATATACACACACACACACACACACACACACACACACACACACACACACACACACACACACGTGCGCGCGCATAATTTCGTTTAATGTTTAAAATTTAATAAAATTATATGTGTTTTATTTCAAGATTTAAAAAATGAAATAGTAGTTTAGAATAATCATTTTTTATTCTGTATTTTATTTTGAAATATTCGTAGTTGAAATTTTGTATAAACCAATTAGGCTGATTGCGCCGACATGCACTGAAACTAATTTTAAGAACGCTAGGAAATTGTATCGGCATTTGACGCATAAAAAATAACCAGAAATTTCACAATAATGTGAAAGAGAATTCTGATTTATATTCATTCAGAATTCATTTTTGTTTATTTAATAATATTTTTGTATATTCTATCAAATATTCTAGTCAAGATAATCAGAAATTCAGTCTCAATAAGCAGAATTCCGATTTATAATCATTCAGAAGTCATTTTGTCTATTTATTAAATTCTTTAATCATTTATTAATAACATTAAATATAAATTCTAGACGGTAACTGTTATCTAGCAGTATGTTAATGTATAGTTCAATATTTTTACTATAGAACATAGGATGAGATAATAAAATGGAATGATTTACTATAGAGTTCATATTTAATGTTATTAATAAAAGATTAAAAAATTTATTTGTTAACAAATTAAATATCCATAAAAATACAAGATAAAGAACTTTTATTGAAAAAAAAAAAAAGATTTTAAAGTGATCCCATATGTTAAAGGGATATCAGAAGTATCAACATCTCTTATTAATAAATCTATAACAGTAGGATTCCGCTGAATAAACTGAGTAAATTTAAGAGTTCAAAAAAATAAAACCGAGTTAGTTCACAAAAGCAATATTATTTACAAAATTACTTGTAAAAATTGTGACGTCCCATACATTGGTAAGACTAAGAGATAATTACAAATTAGAATTGTTGTTTATTAATTTCACGCTGATCTCAAAATGCGTAATAGTTATTTACCATTCAAATTTCACCGTTTTAATTTTTAATTTATCAAAATAAGTTATTGATGATTGATATTTGTCAATTTTTATCATGTGATCTATTTTGACAATAAAAATGAGTGTGGAATATTAGCATGAAAAACATCTTAAGAGTACACACTCACTGCGTCGATTCGCGAATTGGCGAAATATGCACCGCGAACAGAATATCATCAGATACGTCAAACGTGCGAGTCGAATGCAATGCCTGTTTCATTATGTGTTCACCATGAAACTGCGTTTCTGTAGAACCACCGAAGTTAACTTTTGATGTTAAAATCTCATCTCTCCATTACATACACGCTCGCACGAAAGCACTTTGGCTCCTTTTACTTCTTTACTGAAAGAGATTCTTCTGCGACAGCTGAAGAAAATTCTGACGCAATTTCAATTATGGTCAATTATTCAAGATGATTAATTCACGACAACGTAATAAACATACAACTCGAATAATCAGTGAAAAGTGAGTAAAGCGACAATGTCAGCCTCGCGAAGTGATGCGGGAGCAAACTAAAATCGTCACACATACGCATGTGTTGGCGATTGCGCAGATCTGCATTTTCTGTTAATCAATAAAAACCTCAAATATGAAATAATACGCAAATTTAAAAGACATTCAAAAGATGTCTTAAAATTTTCAGATATTTTTCAGACTTTCTGAAAATTATTTTTCTTTTGGAGCATGTACAGCTATTAATGTGTTATCGACTGTGTAACATACTTATTATCGAGAAGTCCGAGATAATATACACATAAAAAAACGAGACATCTTCAAAATATCTTAAAGACTTTTTTAAGATCTCTTAAAGATATCTTAAAGACATTTTTAAGATGTCTTATAAAACCCGATTTTGGACATTTTGTTATCTGCGCTATATTACCCTTGGAGAGAAAGAAGTTTTCGAATTACACTTGCATTTCCTTACTATCAACTGTAAATAGTACAGTTAGTTATCTTAGTAAACGAGAATAAATGAAAATAAATAGAAATGAATTCATTTCGACATTTCCGAATTCGCGCTTCTGATTTTTCGAATCGTTTATGTATTTGCTTCGACATAGGATAAGATAAAATGGAATGGTTTACTATAGAGTTCATATTTAATGTTATTAATAAAAGATTGAAGAATTTATTTGTTAACAAATTAAATATCCATAAAAATACATATACTAAAATTGAATAGGAATATTTCTATTTTTCGATCGAAATGTGTGTGTGTGTGTGTGTGTGTGTGTGTGTGTGTGTGTGTGTGTGTGTGTGTGTGTGTGTGTGTGTGTGTGTGTGTGTGTGTGTAAAGTGA
>Ga0157363_1006914_pt1 | contig 10714 bp, 9 predicted proteins | sample AttsexASBM1_FD_111477 | JGI IMG/M metagenome (GOLD analysis project Ga0157363, IMG submission 111477) | Fungus gardens microbial communities from leaf cutter ant in Ribeirão Preto, State of São Paulo, Brazil - Atta sexdens ASBM1 | ecosystem: Host-associated > Fungi > Mycelium > Unclassified ...
ACACACAAAGTGTTAGAGTGTCCAAAATGATTAAGCCAAGCACCATCTTTTGTATAAGTAGGCTTAGTGAGTAGGAAGTTATCACCAATTAAATCTAGGAAGTTGTTCCTCTTGTAGTCTGATGCTTGAAATGTCATTTGCCAATTGTGGAGAATTGAGTCACATTCTTCTCTCTTACTAAAATCTCATGACACTTTACATGGGAAAATAGGGTCAATATAAAACTATTTGGTCTCTTTGTCTACTACCAAGTTAGGGCACCATTTTGCACTGCTGGAGCAATTCCAAAAAGTGATAGTATTGCTAGTATTCTTGTTAAAAAATGCCCTAAGATCTTGAGCAATAGCAATGGTTTGTAATTAGTAGGGATAAGAGGATGAATCAAAAATCTGTCTGGTGGTATGTATGGTATTGGTGATAACAATGATGTTTTCAGCATTAGAGACTTGAATAGCTTGATTAATACCACATTTGATAGAAAATAATTCTGCCTTAGTGGAGGTAACATCTATAGCATAATAGATAGTTTTGGCTATAATATTTCTACTTTGGTGAATATATGAAATCAAAGTTGCAACTTTGTTTTTGACACAGACATCTGAAATGACCAGGATAGTGTCAGGATTAGATAGAAAGTCATCAAAGATTTTGTCAAGAAAATGTAGATGAGCATTCTTGACTTAAGTGTTTTTTCAGTTCACTGTGTGGAAAGAGTAGTGATTAGAGAAATTATCTACCAGTCTGAAACTAGAAGAGAGCTCTTTATGAAGTTTATCAAAAGCGGAGAAGATTTTGTTTAGTCAGTTATTGGAGTCAATAATTGAACTCCTGATTTTGTATCATTGTTTATCTATTATTTTGCTCATAGATAGGTGGTGAGATTTGGCCTTCTTTGAGTGATGATCATCTATAAGTAAGTTGAGGGTGTGTTGCTTAGATAGAGATACCATTCACAAATAATGTCTTTCACTAATCTTATCAAGATGAAGATAGATAGGAATAAGGCTAACAATAACTTTAACTCCTCATGATAGTGAGGTATAGAAAGTATCTGTAATCCATAGAACTACTCTATGTTGTATCTTTTTTGGCTCTTTAAGTAAATAGAAAAGTGGTATTCCTTTGTAGTACCATAGTTGAAAGTCATAGAGGATGATGGGCATAATGTATGTCCTGTAAAGAAGTCATTTGTGAGAGGGCAATAATTCTCTAGTGGAATTACCCAACTTCTTCATGCCTTTGATGGTGGATAGAGCTTTGTTGGAATAAAAATGGATGTGGTGATGGAAAGAGAGCTTTCTGTTGAAAAAGAAAGCAAGATATCTCCAATTATTCTTTGGTTGTAGTAGAGGTCCTCCTAAAGATCCTAAATTTAATGAAGGGGGGTTGTAATTTTTTGTTACCCTAGAAAAATGGAAGACCTCTAATTTATTGTGATCAATTGCAAGTCTGAACTGTTTGAAAAGAGAGAAAATAATACTATACTACAAAACAAATTGGCATTTGATTTTTCATAAGATTTCTTCTGAGAAATGAAAAGGCCATCATTAACAAATGATAAAGTGGAAACAGAAATGTTTGATAAAATATTTTGTGTTCTTTTTTCAAAAATGTGAAAAATTGGAGTAATATATAAAGCAGATAAAATAGAGGAAAGAGCTGACTCTTAACTGATACCTATATCAGCCTTGAAAGATGAAGAAATAAAGTTGTTTTAGATATATTGAGTCTTTCTATTAATTAATGATTGAGTAAAGGAAAAAATTGAGCAATGTCAAAAGTGAGAGTGCTCATATGAAGTTCTTTGACCCATCTGGTACAAATAAGATGAGTCAAGTATAAACCTGCATCTATGGTAGAATATTGCTTCAAACCTTTTAATTAATTCAGATGAATGATATTATTGGCAATTGAGTAGACTTGAATTCTCTTATTGATGACTTTCTCAATAAGTTTACTAAGTGCATTGAGGAGGACTATGGGATAAAACATCTTTAGAGAGTCATATGCTAGTTTGTTCAGTTTAAGAATAATAATTGATGTCAATTTCTTGAAATTTTTTTTTTTTAAATCGACAATTTATTACATGGCATGCAATGGCAGACCATGGTAGCTACTTCGTAACTACATACAAGAGAAGCAAACTAACAGGAGGTTAAAGACTGAAACTGAAAATGAAAAGAAAATAAAAAGGAAAAGAAAAGGAACTAATCAACAAAAAAAGAAAAGAAAATACAAAAACCAAGTTCTACTTGGCAAAATACATTAACTGTCTGTAAATGCGAAAGCATTAGGATTATTGATCAAGAACATAGTGAAATGATTCAAAGAATCTCTTCTTGGGTTCCAATATCTGTTAAATCTCCTACACTCATGAAGAATGTGCCTCTTCGATTCAATAGGATAATTATTGCAGGGACATTTGAAGTCCTCGTTGGGAAAGAATCTTAGCCAATATTCTCCAATAGGGGCATGGTTGGAGATGGCTCTCGTAGCTCGAGCACATAGTGAATTGGAATGGCCAAAGACTTGTAGCCAAGGTCTTCCTTTGGTATATGCAGGTTCAATAGTGTTGAAATTGTCATCTAATAAGTCAAGGAAGTGCTTTCTTTTTCCATCTAATGCTTGAAAGATCATTTTCCATTGGTTAATAATATCGTCGCTATCAGATTTCTTGTAATAATCCCAAGATATTTTGCACAGGTAGGAGGGAGTCAGATTGAATGACTTGGAATCTTTGTCGACATCCTTATGAAATCTCCATTTGAGGCGACTAGGACATTCCCAAAATTCAATGGAATTTTCATGATTTTTGTTAAAGAAATGATGCAATTCGCTAAGAATGGCTGCGGAGTGAGATTGGAATGGATGTGATTTGCTGTCGAATATTTTCTTTGCAACATGGATGGAATTGGTGACAACGATGATTTTTGATACATTTTCTTTAATGCAGGCTTGATTGATGCCACATCTAATAGTAAACAATTCCGCTTCCATGCTTGTTACGAACACTGCATGATGAACTGTTTTGATGAGAGGATGATTGGCTGAATATATGTGTGATATAGAAGTAGCAATATCGTTTTTGATGCTAGCATCTGTTATGACGAGGGCTGTAGATGGGGAGAAAGAGATTCGAAGAACCATTTCATTGAGTTCCTGAACATGAATTTTGTCTTTTTCTTTTTTATTAAATAAATTAAAAGAAAAATGATCAGAAAAATTGTCAGTTAAACGAAAACCAGGAGTAAGTTTCTAGATAAGAGGAGAAAATGATGGGAAGATACCATAGGCCTTATTGCATGAATCGATAAGATGGCCTTTGGCAATGTTCTTTTGTCAATTCATAAGGGAGCTGACTGCGTGAGGGTTTGGTTTTTTGAATGAATTGGGTACATCGTCCATTAGGTCTCTGATGATGTGATTAATGGGAAGCTTGAAAGAACAAATTTGGAATCTTCTAGCGAGTTTTTGAAGGTGGAATTTAATAGGTATAATTCCAGCAATTGCTTCAATTCCTTCTATAGGTGAGGTTTTGAATGCCCCTAAAATCCAAATAGCGGCTCTTCTTTGCATTTTGTCCAAAATTTTCATGTGGTATGACATAAGAGCTTTGTTGTAAAACCAGAGTTGAAAACTGTATAATGCTATAGGGAGAACGCAGCATCTATGTTGTGGCAACCACTAGACACAATGTCCAATGATCTCACTAACGAGTAAACCTCAGAGAAGAAGTATAATGTGGGATTTCACAAGAGAACTCGACAAGGAGTCTCTGCTTAATTAGTGTCCTATTTATACAAATGTGTCCTGGTCCGTGCTACCACTACTTAAGCCTGCCCTATAGTCCATGCTTTGTCCTCATGTCTGCCTCACTCCTTACTCAAGGCCATCATGTGTACTCCAGCTGCCCTGACATCATCTTCCAGACCCTTCTACTATGTTCTAGGCCTATGATGTCACATCATGTGACCTGTCATGTGACTTCCTTGTCACGTGCCTTCTTCATCGTCTCTCCAAGAAAATAAAATAAAGAAAAAAAGAAAAGTAAAATCAGAAAAAATAAAATAAAATAAAATAAAAAATTGTTAGTGTTCAATGTCCCATAACAATCTATACAATTGATGTTTTTGAATAGAGTTGATTCCTCAAGACAAATTTCCCAGTAGCTTCATACATTTGACTGTAGATATCACTTTGTTCAAATAATGATTGATATGCTGATGAAACGATAGTTTTTGGTCGAAGATGAAGCTCAGGTACTTCCAAGTATCCTTAGGACATAAGGTGGGACCTCTAATCAGCGATAAATCTAGAGGTGGAGGATTGAAGATTCCATGTGATCTATTGAAATGGAAAATTTCAGTTTTTGCATGTTCGATGACGAGACCAAAATTGTCAAGAAGCTTTGAAAGAACATTATAACTACAAAAAAGATGAGAGTTAGAAATATTTAATGATTTGTTCTGTGCAATGATGAGACCATCATCCACAAACAAAAGAATAGAAATAGGAATTTTTAGATTTTTAAGACGTTTTTCAAGAATATATAAAAACGGAGTGAGATATAAAGCTGATAGAATAGGAGAAAGAGCAGACCCTTGGCCTACTCTGACGTTGACTTTGAAAACAGGGGAGTGTAAGTCATTCCAAATGTAATTTGTTTTCCTCTTGACTAAGTAGTTCCCAAAGAAAGAGGAGACTTTAGACTCGAGACCCACCTTCTCGAGAATGAGAGTGAGGAGTTGGTGATTGAGAGAAGGGAAGAATTGTAAGATGTCAAATGCAAGAGTACTTGTTGTTTTGCCTTTGACCCATCCTGACCAAATGATGTGAGTGAGAGCTACACTGGCATCTATCGTAGACTTGAATTTTAATCCACCTAATTGGCTCGGATGGATGAAATCATTACTTGCAACTGTGAATTGAAGTCTTTCTGTGATGACTTTTTTGATAAGTTTTCCTAAGGTATTCAGGAGGACAATGGGTCAAAACGCTTTCAGTTGATCGTACGACGTCTTGTTGGGTTTAGAAATGATTATCGTAGATGAAAACTTGAAATAATTTGGCTAGTGTCCTAAGTTGAAGCACGAATTAGCAATGTTGATGATGTTGACAAGGCAATCATCTTGGTTAACAATGGACTTCAGATGATGCCAAGTTAATTTGTCAGGTCCAGGTGCTGACGAGTCGTTGCACTTGTTGATCGCTTGCTTGAATTCTTCTTTGGAGAAAGAGTACCATTGTGAAGTAGGTTTACAATCAATCTCACTAAGAATGTTGAGATCAATCTGATGATTCAAAGCAGTGTTAAATGTGCTATAGAGAGCATCTCATAGACTTTCTGGGGATAAGCACAGGTGACCATTATATTTGATGGCTTTGATGGCAGGGAGTTTTTGTTTACTAATCCAATTCATTAGTTTCCAAGAACCACAACTTTTGTTAGCAACTTCTTGGATTTTTGTGTCGAAGAAGGTTTTCTTAATGTTCTTAACTACCTTCTTGAAGTTCTTCCAATTTTTGAGACTTCTTGTCGTTCTATAGTTATTGAGAGAATGGCTACATTCATCCATCTACCATTGCTTGGAATGTTTGGAAAATCTTGATTTCTTGGTATTTTTCATCCAAGCTTGGTCGATAATTGCCCCAAGGTGGTTGACTATGCATTCCAATTTTTCTGTACTGCCAATGTCAGACGTGTCCACGTTTTTGAAGTTTGAGATGATTTCTTCAATAAAGGTGGTTTTCTGGTCACTCTTTAGAGGAATCAAAAATTTTGAAGTGGGAATGACTTCTTCAAAAATGGGGATATCAATGGAAAGGGAAGCGTGGTCAGAAGACAAATGATTTTCAGGGTGAATAGAATGATGATCAAGTTCGGACAACCCATAGCAAAGAAACATGAGGTCAATCACAGAATTTGACTCTCCTGCCATGTCAGAATACCTAGTCAGACAAGGGTTAGTCAGAGTTGATAATGCAAGGTTGAAAGAATCAGCTATAATAATTAAATTGTCGCTAATAGATGAATGGAATGGAAAAGACAAATCCCATAAACTGTCTCTAATATTAAAGTCACCTGTCATAAGAAGAACATTGTTGATGTTAACCTCAGTATCCTTAAGATACTTCAAGGCTGAATGAGAAGAGTCAGAGTAAACATTCATAATATAATAACAAACATTATTGTTGAAGAAGAAAATGAGAATGATATCCCTGTGATCAATGATGTCTTTGTGAAGCAGAAACCATAGAGAAGAAAGGCAAATGTTGATGTATGCGATGACTCTGGGTGAGTCTGACCTTTCCGACGGAATTCTGGCAAACAAAATCCAGTTAGGATGATGATTAGTTTTCATAAGAGGTTCTCCTTTGCAATCAGAAGAACTGGGAATTTTACAAATTTCAGACCAAGGAGGTTCTTGGATTAATATGATGTCGAACTGATTTTGGGTCTCAAGGAGGGTGTTGACAATTAAGGAGTTTTGTAAACATTTTGTGAAAGAATTTTGAGGTTTTCCACAATTATAGTCGGAGTTCGCCATTCATCTCAGAATGAAATAACTTGGATCTGTTTTCACAGATCTCAGCATATTTCTTTTGTTGCCACTCCCTATTAAACCTGTGTCTCCAAAATGGACATTGGTTGGAATCCACTTGGTAATCTTCTTGACATTTTGAGCACTTGAAAGAATGAGGACACAGCTCCTCTTTCTTCGTTTCCAACCTTGGGGGGTTAATCTTGTCATTTGCCTTACAACACCACCCGAATTCACGATGGTTTTCGGACTTGTGGGGACCATTACATTTGACGCATTTTGATCCTTGAATTTTGCATGAAAAAGTTATGTGGCCCCATTTCCAACAATTCTTGCATTGAGGAACACCTGAATTCATGTTAGCTCCTCTAATGGTCGCAATATACCTTCCAACGTTGAAGCATCTGTTGATTAGCATTTTGGCATTGCTGCCACTTTGAACGTCCCAAATGTCTATCCATACAATTGACATGTCAGACTTGGGGGATATCTTGATCACTCTTGGTCTAGATGCTAAGGATATGTTATCAAATATTTGATTCTGCTTGAGAATCATTTCAATGTCATTGGACATAAGTTGCTCTTGAGAGTTATCATGAGGATAGAACGAAATACCAATGATCTTGAGGTAAGACTTCGATTTCGGAAGTTGGGGTTCTTCAACTTGTAGAGCGTTGATATCGTTTGAGTTTTTGACGTACTGATCAATGATTAGTAGGTCAGATTGTTGGGATACTTTACTAGTGATAATAGTGATGTCCAAAGGGTCAAATCAAATGTAATCAACAAGAACTTCTGATTTTGCATTGCGAAGTTGTCTATTGATGTTAGCCACATGAAAAGATGAGTTTTTCATAAAGGCACTATTATTCTCTTTGCTCATTGGAATAATTATCTGTTTTCTTGAGAGACCTTTGGTCATCATTTGGATTCTTGGTTTAGGCTTTGGGTTATCTTTAATAATACTATTGACTTGATCAATCTTTTTTGCATTGAGAGCCAGGAATGTTTCCTTGATCTTGAGGACCTCCAACGTGTTGGCAGACGTTTTGGTGGCCTGTGTATATGACTTGACAGGATTGTTGTTTCCAATCTGATTTTTGTTTTTGGCTGAAGGTTTCTTGCTCTGAAAGTATTTGGAAATGACGTTAACTTCCTTCTTTGATTTAACCAGGAGTAGAGGCAGAGGGGGAAACTTATCAATATTAATGGGTACAGATTTTGGCTGCTCTTTACTGTTTTTGGTAGCAGTCGAGATGATCCTTGGTGAAAACTTGGACGCAATTTTCTCCCTAAGTGATTTGGTTTTATTATCAGTGTAAAGAGAATCTCAGTTAGCTTGATAAACAGTAGAAATAAAATTCCAAATTGAATCTCCAATGCCGTCGAGGTCTGGTAAGTTGTTTGCCTTGTTTGAATTTACCTTTTTGTTTTGAGATGTACCTTGCTATAAAGTTGAGCAAGTCCTTAATACTTTTAGTATCTGAAGCAATTTGTTCAATTGATCCATGAAGAGATATCAGATGGAAATTGCCACTCCAAAGTTCTGGTTCAGTAGGCAAATTGGGATCATATGGTAGTTGAATGTTGATGACGTTGTCATCATCGTCATTGGGAGCTGCATCATGTTGTTGTCGTTCACCTTGATTAACATGGCCAGCACATTCTGGTTGAATAAGGGTGGCCTCGTTGTTTCTATTCTGTGGCCTTGTGTTATCTAAGGTCTCAGTCGCCTTGCTGAGATGTAGTGCCTTCTCCTGCTCCATTTCATAGGACAGAGCAGGAGATTTGATGGTAGGTTCTTGGTCAACATCCATACTGTTATTGGCCATTCTTTCATGATAAATGATAGAAGACTGAGTAGAAGACATCGATGAGTCTCTGGAAAGATTCTTCTCAGTAGAAAAAGTTCTTCCTCTTATCTCAAAGCTGTTTACAGGTACGAATCCTGTAGGAAAGTCTATCCCCGTGCAGTTTGCAGGAAACACAGTTGGTAAAACAAATTCTTGTGAGTTAGTCATAGTTGAAGTGTTGAAAGTTGAAGGAAAAATGAATTTATTCACTATATATCCAATAGGTGCTACCATGCAAGATGGTGGTAAGAGGATAAGAAGCAATGTCAATTTCTTGAAATGTAAGGGCCAAAATCCAAGATTGATACAAGTATTTGTGATATTGACAAAATTAATAATGTATCTATTATTGGTCACAAAAACTTTGAGATAATATCATAAAATGTGATAAGGACCTAGCATGGATGAACTGCTACAGTTTTTAATAGCATCAATCAATTTTGCTTTAGAAAAAGTTAGCCACTTAGATAGAGGTTTTAACAGGATTTCATTTAATAATCATATATTGTCATTTTGATTTTGAGCTGAGTTGAAAGTTTGATGGAAGGCTTGCTAAAGGTTATCAAGTTTAATGTAGGAATGTCTGTTAAATTGAATAGCTTCTATAGCTAGTAACTTGTATTTTTTTACTCAGTTTATCAAATCCTATGGTTTTTTGTTTTTTAATGTGATTTCTTGAATTTTGTCATCGAAAAAGAAACATTTTGTTCTCTTGACAGTTCTCTTGAATTTCTTCCAGTCTAGACTTGACTTAGATGTTCTGTATATATTTAAGTCTCTACTACAGTCCTTATTCCACCATCCTTTAGAATGTTTAGTAATCTTAACACATTTGGAATACTTATTCCAAAGGTTGTCTAAAATAGACACAAATTCTTATACTACTTTTTCAAGTGATTCACTATCAGAGATATTAGTAGTATTAATTTTACCAATTTCATTCTTAAGTTCACTGACAAAACTTTCTTCTTTCTCATTATTTTTAATGATAGTTCAATATTTATCTTAGATGAAATCTTTATTGATAATGATATCTACTATTAAAGAAACATGATCAGATGGACTTTATAGATCTGGTAAAATAGAATGATTATTGAATTCTTCAGAATTGGCTCAAAGAAATATCAGATCAATAACAGAATTTGCTTCATTAGAGTTGTCAGCATAGCAAGTAGAGACTTGATTAATAGACATAGACAACTTTAAATCAATTAAATCTGCTATTTCCCTAAGAGTATCAGTATAAGTTGAGTAATGAGGATACAATAGATCCCAATCATTATCTTTGATATTAAAGTTCTCTGTCATAATAAGAACATTATTTAGGTTTATCTCAATGTTCTTTAGATATTTTAAGGCAGTTTGCTGATCATCAGAGTAAATGTTGATAATAAAGCAAATAATATCCTAATTAAAGAAAGTAATGAGATTAATATCTCTATGATTAATAATGTTTTTTCTAAGTGAGAAGTATAATTGAGACAGTTTGATGTTGATGTATGTAATGACTCTTAGATAATCATTGTTATTAGTCGATTGTTTTGAGAAGATAATTCATGAAGAATGATAAGGAGTGCTAACAATTGAATTACCTTTCTTAGAAGATGAGCTAGAGATAGACTGGATAATAGACTATGAATATTTTTGAATAAAGATGATATTGAAATTTATGTTGTTTTCTAAGATGAGATCTAAGAAGAGACAGTTCTTGCAAATGTTCTACAAAAAATTTTGAGATTGTATAAGATCATTGTTTTGACCTATTCATACTTGAGTAAATTGAATTAGCTCTGATTTCTTAAAGCTTCTGGAACTTCTTATTATGCCAATCACAGTTGAATCTGTGTTTTCAGAAGGGATAGTTGTAGCTGTCCACTTGTGATTACTTTTACAGTTAACACATTTGAAGAAGTGTGAACAAGATTCACCTTTTAGAGTTTCAAGTTATGGAAGTTTATCTTGAAGTTGGCTTTACAACATCAAGCCATATTTCTGTAGTTTTCAATTTTATGTGGCTTGTTGTATTTTAGGCATTTCATGCCATGCATGTGGTACATGAAAGTGGTATGTTCCCACTTTCAGCAATTCTTGCACTAAGGGATTCTAGGATTCATATTGGTCCTACATATTATAGCAGTATGGCTTCTGATATTGAAGCACCTGTTGATTAGCATTTTAGCATTTGAGCCACTTTGGGAGTCCCAAATATCAATCCAAATCCAAATAACTGCCATGTCAGCAACACTTTGATAATGTGTTGTCTAGAAGCAAGCACTATATTGTTGAATATATGCATTGATTTGATGACGCTTTCAACGA
>Ga0157363_1006915_pt1 | contig 10714 bp, 5 predicted proteins | sample AttsexASBM1_FD_111477 | JGI IMG/M metagenome (GOLD analysis project Ga0157363, IMG submission 111477) | Fungus gardens microbial communities from leaf cutter ant in Ribeirão Preto, State of São Paulo, Brazil - Atta sexdens ASBM1 | ecosystem: Host-associated > Fungi > Mycelium > Unclassified ...
GAAGAATCTGTATCTGGTAGAGTTCATTCGTAAATTATAGTTTTTGCGGACGTAGTAGCAGTGCAGTTTTTAGCTACTGTGAATTGTATCTCGAAGCTTCGGACACGCGAGTCGGTGAACCTAAACGAGCGCGAGCCGCCCACAGGATGTGCACTTGAGTAGAAAGTTTCAAATTATAGTGAAAACCTTCATTGCAATAAACATCTGTGTCATCAGGCAGACTTTCGATTTTTGCCATTAAAGTATAGCGGATTCTTATCAATAAATACTTTTAATTTGACAAAAAACTTGAAATTCTTATTTTGATGTTACTAGTTATGTATAATGTGCGTTAAAATTTTTTCTGCAAGTTTCTCTTTTTTATGTTGTTAGCTTATGATTGAGTCTTTAAGAAATACCTTGAAAGAAAATTCTTGAAGATATTAAGATAATTTTTACATTGTTTTATATAACTATTAAAAATTTAAGAATTTAATTTTTAATTAAAAAAGTTTTAGAACAATATTTTAAAACATCGTATCTTTAAAATATTGTGTCTCAAATATCGTGACACAAGAGAAAACAAAATGGGAGTAACAAATATTTCGAAAAAACTAACACGAATATATTCAAAACACTTTCAATATTTCTATAAATACATTGCCAATAAATAATATCAGAAATAATTGTACACACAGAGAAAATAATTATAGATTGTTAAAAAAAAAATGACGCAAAAAAATTAAAAAATTATAATCTTTGATTGTAACAGATCATAAATAAATATCTTATTGTCATCGTTAAAAGAATTTGCTGTACGAAGTTCTTGCCACTTTATTTTAGAACGTGCACTAGATCTGTTTTTTATTGCTGTACTTTCTGAACTGATACACACAATATAAATTTGTTTTACTTCAACTTATTGCACCGGTTCAGAGTGCAGCAATAAAAAACAGACTTATTGTTTCTTACCTGATTTAGTATTTTTTGCTTTTTAATGTTGCTATGCACAAGCTCGTTTAAAAGTGGAGCAGTGTTCAAATACCAAAGTACGCTCGGTAGATACGATTGTTATCATCAAACAATGTTGTTTGAAGAACACTTTATGCGTATTTTATAGATTTCATTTTTATGAATTCTATTGTTTTATTGTTATTGTCTTTTGTTGTTTTAATTATGTATTGTACATTCATAAAAAAATATTTAAATATTAAAATCATAAATATCTGGCATGTTCATTTTATTATATTAATTGCTGTATGTTTTATGTTGTAGAGTTGTTTGTATCGAATAAAAACATTATTATATAAAAGCGTAACGCTATACTCTATAAATGTTAAAAATCCTTTGTATCGACGATTTTTTTCCCAATATTGCATTCTTTCCGAATGCTGTGAAGTGCTGGAATATCCTGCTCATCGTAAACAACAGTACATCCTTTCTGTGAGCAACATTCTCACTTTATGAGACAAATTTTGCGAATTGCAAATCGTACACAACACATGAAGAACTTTCACCATTGGACTCGTAAATGTATATTGCGTAGCGAAATCTAAATTTTCGCAGATTGAATTTTTTACAATAATAATACAATTTTTGAACGTTGATCCCACGGTCATGTACAAACTTTAAGGATAGAGACAATCGCGATTGTCCCAGTTATGGATCAAAAAGTTTCGCCATCTCTTCGATCACAGAATTTCCGGCGGCGACTCGGAAGCGATCTCTCCGGCTTTTCGTGGCACGATTTTCGTGTCCGGAGATATACACTCGCGGCAGTTCTTTCGAGGACTAAAGAGGTCGGTTGAAAGGCGAACTTATTCCTCTTGAGGATATCGTCTTGTAGCGAGGGAAGAAGAGGGAGGCAAAACCGAGGATGGGTTGGCTGACCACTCTGATGTAACAGAACAGAAATTGTCTGCCGGTGTACGAAGCGGGACCGAGCGATAATGCGCCGTGGCTTAGACCGGACATGCACCAGCGATGGCTGGCAAGCCGGTGAAATCCTTATTACATATGATACCTTAATTCCACGTGAATAACGTTGCCAAATTATGTTGTTTGAAGCATAATACGTGATACATACCATACGCATCTCTTTCAAACTCTACCTGAATTGTATCCAAATATTATTTGCTGTGACACAATATAGATAATTTCAGAAATATTTAGTACATTTAATTATACAGAATTATTATGGACATTCAAATTGTTCAAAAGCCGAGATAATATCATTATTACGATATGAATAATGATTTTAATAATACAAAATATCGAGTTAACTGCGTTAACCGAATGTATTTAACTTGAAAAGCAAATTTAATTATATCAGAAACCTATAAAGATTTAAATCTTTATCCTCGATGTAAGATATTTTATCTTTGGAAATCCTTTGTTCATATATCTGGGTCAACTATAGCTGGAATGACGGAAGCATCCGTGTTATCACGCGAGTCGTATAATCTTAAATTCAGATTCGGTTTTCCCTCGTTTTCGGTGCTTCGTTTGACGTGATCGTCGAAAGTGAATCATGTAAAATTGCCTTAAAGTGCCGTCTCTTCCTGCGGTAGAACGGGGTTAGGCAACACCAGTCGTACATTGAGGCAGTGGCGCGAGACAGCGAGACTCAAGTGGAAACCGGCGCACGCGAGCCAAGAAAAGGTGAATGTCTATGAAACTTATGTTGGACTTGGTGAGTGCTTCATCCCGGGCAATTAGATCTCGGGAGGTCCTCATAAATGAGCGTAAGTTTCCAGAAATATTACGTTACGCTTCTGTGATTCATAATCGAAAGCATCGGCGCGTGAAAATCCATTTCGAGAAAAACAAGAATAAAATTTTATATAATATTCATTTTCGTTCAATTTCTGATAATATTATTATATTAATTAAAATTTCCACGCAAAACTTGGAGAATTTAAAAATAAATTAATATCTATAAAATTATTATATTTCAAAATGGAAATATCTTTTAGTTATAATTTAGGAAGCAAATCTGGATTTAATTAAATATAGAAATATGAAAAATTAGACGTAGCTTTGTTTGCTCAAAAATAATTAGTTTCTCTGTTTACAAATAAATTTAAAAATGCTTGGCGGTAAATAATATTAGGAAATTAATATTTTATTTAGATAAAGAATATCATTTTAGACATCAGATATATCTGTTATAGACATCATATAAATCTTTTGTTTAGATTTTAAAAAAGAAATGAAAGATGTGTTAAAGCTACGTTAACTAAGAATCACTTCTAATGACGGTTAAATAAAAGATTTATCTAAATAATCACCGTAGAATTAGTGGAAGAGAAACAGGGTGGTGTAATCTATGTGACGATCATCAAGACTAAATTTCGTAAATTCGCTTATGAGTTCACCGATGGCGAATCTATGCAAGGAGCACTTTTACCTTTCATGCGTGTGTGCGCGCGTGCAGCGACGTCGTCGTGTTCACACCCCGTAGTTCCTCCCTCCGGCATTCTCATTTCCGGTCGGTGGAAAGTGGTTTTCGAGAAACTTTACGTAATCTCCGTCTCAATTGTGTTCCTCCCTCCCTCCCCTTTTACCCTTCTCGCAAGATCAGATTTTTTTGCGTTGTCTAAAGTTGCGCGATAATAAAAAGCAGCTTATCGTTTCGTATGATCTTTCGAATGTCTCGAACTTAATAATAATATCTCAAATTCAAAAATATTTTAAAATATAAGAATCATGACATTTTAAGATCAATACAAAGAAGAAAATTCCGTCATATAATTTTTTATTACTATTTTTTTATTATAACTATTTATAACTATGTTTCATTGTTTTTATTTTTGTTTAAGTAACAATAAGATTTGTTTGGTAAATTGGAAAAATAATATATTAATACATATGGATACATTTAGAACTCATTCCAAAGAAATCTATATATTTTGCAAGTAGTATAATATTTTTCACTAAAAATTATTATAGAATTAAAATGAATTATGAATTATAAATAAAAAATTATTTATCAAATCAAGAAATGAAAATTCTCATATAATTTGCTTTCTTATCATTTTAAATTATTTACAATGTTTTCTCAATACGCAGCTCTTCATTTCGTAATAAAGGACTAAAATCATTTTGATGTATTATATAATTTTCTGTAATCGATATTACATGTTCCTTGATTTCTAACATCAACAGTTGTCGTCATTTTTCAGAAAATCAGACAATTATTTGATTATTATCACGCGTGATTTTCTACACGAGCCTGTTATCAGCTCTGATCGACAATAGCCCGCATGATTAATGTGTTGGTAATCAATTGTATTCCTAGATTGACGCGCATAAATCAAGTGATATGGAGGGAAAATTTAGCCGCGTACACATTAATGTATACAACCTGCTATGCTCAATTTATAAAATAGATATGCCGTTGCAGTGATCGCTAAAGAATAAATAATTAAAAAAAAAATAATATTTTAAAATAATTTTTTAAAATTGGAATTTTCCAGAAGTTCGATTATGGAGCATGTCCTTTTATTATAAAACACTTGAAGACATGAAAAGCACGATCTATCACAGTTCTTTAATTAAAATTTATTTAAGTAGGAAATAAGTGATATAACATTAATAAAAAGATTTTAGAGATAATTGCTACGCTCTGATAAAGATCAATCTCTTCTGATAATAAGAAATAAAAAGGCGAGAAGATCTCTTCTGTTTAAAAGAGGATTATTAATCTAATCTACTTTTATCATAAACAGGTAGATAAATAATAATAATAAAATTATGAAATTATACGTACTTGATCAGTCGGCAGATGTCAACCGGAATTATCTCGATTTTGTTATCCGAGAGATTAAGGTAGGTCAGCGCTGGCAACTCTAGTAATTCCCTCGGGATTCTGTGGAGATTGTTGTTCTCCAGATGGACGGCATGAAGTTTGGGAAACCTATACGGAAAGGAATGAAGAGTTACGTACGAATTAACTACCAATTAAAGTTTACTTGCAGTTTCGCCGCATTTGTGCTATCGGACACTCACACGCTTTTCTTTGCTCTTATCGAAGAAGGGATTAATCTATCCGTGTTCTAATTACTTGATATTTCGCAAGAATTAATTTAATTTTTCTTTTTTTTCTTTTTTATCGGCTTTATCTCGTTAATTTCATTTAAATCTAAGGTTACTGCTTAACTTTTTATCGTACAATAATCAGAAAAAAATCAAAAGTGATGGAAAATGAATAGAAGAAAGTTTTTGTAATTCCATATTGAAGCGATTTAATGTAAATGCAGAAGAAAGTATACCTGTGCAGAAACTTCAGATTGTTATCAACGTTAGTGAATTGGTTGCATCCTAACGCGAGCTCCTCTATTGCTGGAAAAGCAATCGTACTGTCAGGAACCCTTGAAAGGCCTGCCTTGCTCAAGTCCAGTTTTTTGGGGCATGTCGACGACTGCGTAGCCTGTAAAAACGCGAAAGAGAATGTGATATGTTAATATTATAATATATAATGCGATACAAATAATAAAAAATAAATAAAATAAATAATACTAATAAACATGCATTAATACCAATAAATAAAAATATCTGAAAAGTACCTTTTCGGTTTTTATTAAAAGAAATCCTTGATAATTTGATTAAGAAATGTAACGCCATTAAGATCATTTATTAGATCATAAGATTTCGTTTCGCAAGTAAGCCAAATTTATTTTTGGCAAATAGAGAAAGTGATCGCTACCATTCAATCAGTAGACAATGTTTTTAAAATATATTTTTAATATTTATTTAATCAACAATGTATTTTTATATTAAAAATATATTTTAAAAACATCTGTCTGCTAATTGGATAGACAGATTATTAGATTATTATTAGATTATTATTTTACAGCTAGACTGCGGTTTTCAAAATCCATAAAACTATGTATGCTATGTTTACCTCGAACTCCAAAGAGTCCGTATCTATGGTGTCGTCTCTGTCACACTCTTCCATGATAGCAATCAAGTCTTGTCTCCGACATGCACCTTCCAAACCGTCGCATATTCTTGCGCGTATAGCAAGTTCCGCATCAAGCGAGCGCGCGCGCGCAATTTAATTAAAATTCACGGTTCACTTTGATGCAATCATCACTTGATGTGTAAACCATATAATTTACTTTGTAGTAGCTTGTTTAAGCTCTAAAAGTTTATTCACAAGGAAACTATAATTTCGCTTTTACCACTTGCATTGTAATATTTAATTTTATATTACTGAATGTTATCTAACGCCGAATTGTTAAAATTGCAAAAATGCATTATCTTAATTAAAGTAGATTGCAATGAATGACGTTCCGTTGTGATTCTTCGTACATTACGGGAATATTTTGTTCAAATCAAATCGATTCGTTATTGTAATTACAGACAAGAGAGAGAAAGAGAGAGAGAGAGAGAGAGAGAGAGAGACAGAGATAGAGATATCGCTTAATAATAAAATCAATAATTCAACAATATCCGTATGCAGCGCGATTATTAATCAGACATAGAGAGTACTCGTATCGGAGCAAGCGTTCGAAACAGGCGAACGAATTTTAACGTTGTAATTTTGTCACGTCGTTTCGATTTGTTCTTTCGAAGGTTGTGCATTCGAAATTACAAAACGTTCAATCGACATGGCGCAATTATTGGATCGCGTACAAATACGAACAGCTCGCAAATCTAGAAATAAAGTGACATATGATGTGCGCAATAAAATAAAACAATTTCACGAATTTCACGTGAAAGTCACATATTTTTGTGTGTTCGTATAAAAGGAGATGTATGATATATTTTATAATTTTTTATTATACATTTGTGTGTTAATACAGTCTTAACTATAAATATAGCATCCTCATAAATTGACTTAATAATATTCTATATTTAATAAAAGATTAAATAGTTTTATTGAAAAATAATATTTATTTTGAAACAATTTTAAGTCTTTTTTTTATTACTGCCTTTTTCAAAAAGTGCAATAAATTAAGAGTACATTATACTTATGAGTGATCAAGATTATGTACATTATATAATAATATTTAATTTTATATTTTTCACACAGAATTCTAAAACAAATTTAAAATTGATTTAAAATTAATGATATAATCGATTTTTTAAAATAAAATTCAAATACAATTCAGTGAAAAATTAGATCTAATTAATTTAAATTGAAATCAATTTAACTAAATTTAAATAACATCACTTACTTACAGCTTTTAAAAATTAAAATATGAATAAAATAAGGATAATAAATAATATAACGAAATAAAATTTATTTTCAACATTTTATAACTTTTTATACTTCAAATAATTTAATTGTGTGATGTTTGCTCTTTTAATATACGCCAAAAATAATTTATTTTGCAGTTCGCTTTTTATACGTTTTTACTCGATTTGAACTTTAAATAAAGATTATAATGCATTCAGTCTTGCTGAACTTCATTGTAAGAAAACCAACGTAAAGTAGCGGCGGTGCACGAGCAATATTTGTGCCGACAAGTATTGTTCTGCTCGTTGCCTCGGCTACGAATAGCCTCTCATTGTCCGCAGCGGATTTTCAACCGAACAATGAAGACGTCAGTCATAGCTTTCTTATCGGCGTTAGATTCGTCAGCGATCGCGCGCGAATCTTCCTAAAACAATACGACGGAAAAATCGCTACCGGTGTCATTAGAAAGCAGAACGTCGCGCACCAGATCGAACCATAATCAAAAAGGACGAAAGAAAAATTTCATATTATGTATTTAGTATTATTGCATTTAGTAAAGAAATTAGAGCTAAAATAAACTTTGATTTATAGAAACATCATTTAAAGGCAGAAATTTCCTCAAATCAAATTAAATGTCTAATCTAATTCTAAAATTGTTTCAGAGAATGTGATAATCGAAAAGGTGTCTCAAAAGGTATCTTTTTTTTTCAAGATTTGTTTTGACGTTTTAAAAACTTTTATTGCCGCTTGTTATTTTTGTAGAAAAAAATAGATTTCATCGAAAAGTTTTTATCTTATATTTTACATTTTTTTTTCACAAAAATTAATATTATTATCTTTCAAACTAACAATTTGTCGATCATTCTAATCTAGAAGCTGTACTTATTGGATAATAAATCTTGTCCTCGATTTACTAGATGTTTAAGGCTTAGCAGTTTCATAAAGCTATGGATTCACAGAATAAAATTTCTTGTCATATAATTTATATTTAACGCAGTTTATCATAATAATCGAGAATCTTTTTTTTTGGGACGCCATTAGAGGAAGTGCTACCATGATGAAAGAGAAAATGAGATTACGAGAAAAAGAGAACGATATCGTGTCGCGGAAAAGAACTCGAGTCGCATGAGCGAGCATGATCGTCACATGATGATTAATTTACGGTCTAACGGCATCAAATCCGAGAGAAAGTGATTTACGTTTTAGACGTGTATATACTGCATATAGTCTTATGTAATCGAACGTTCGACGAATTTAGAAACGATTCGTTTTCACAGGAATCCTCAGGGCATTCATAATCAGGGTTTAAAGTGATCAGATTCGTTCAAGCGATACGTTTCTGACGCTTCTTTTGCTAGCACCCCCATGGTAGTATCCCAGATTTAACTCTATTCTTCCATCGCGGCATCGTCTCAATTCCACCAATTTCCTGACGATAATTTCCCATCGGAATCCCCCGATCGATCGATTCTACTTTCCGATCGAACTTTGTTTGAGTTCACTGATCGTCCTCGAGTTTCCATTTGATCTGGGAATACAGAATGAAGAGGGAAGAAGAAGAAGAGAAAGCTGCGAAAGATATAGAAAACGGATGGGAGAAAAAGGAGATAAAAAAAGCCGCGCCGGTTGACACACACACACACACACACACGCACACGCACACACACGCACACACACACACACACACACACACACACACACGCCGGCGTGGGTTGAAAACGAGAAAGAAATAAGATGAAACGATGTTTCTAACGGACGCGTTTAGCTCACCGTGAACAGACGAGATAGAAATAAGCAACGAAGATAAAAGACGAAGAGGAAGAGAAAGAATAAGCTTCGTGTCCCTCGTCGACGGTGGCTAACGAGGGAAATAACGTTTCTAAGAAAGTCCGGACTTTCGATATTTTGATGAATCGAGCTAGCTGCGTAATCTGTCGTGCGATAATCCAGGACTAAGGTGGAGGAGATTGCAAAAAAATCGAATAAAAGAGGGCGAGGGCGCGAGAGAGAGAGAGAGAGAGAGAGAGAGAGAGAGAGAAAGAGAGAGGGGGGGGGAGGTGCAGTCTTTTTTCGGCAAAAATCATTCTTTCAGCGTGGAAAACTTTTCTCTCTTCTTTTCCTTTTTTCTTTTTTAATTTAAAAGTGCTGTCAAATTGGAGTCAAAGCTTTGCAAGTTATAACGAAGATAAATAATTTCGAGGATTGTGTAAATCAGGGATGCGTACGAAATCAGAGACATTATGGAAATGATGAGCTGTGAAATAGATTCAGCGCGATGTGTATCATGTATAAGACGCACGAATTATTTTGAGATATAATTAACGAGTACTGTTAGCACATCGGACTGAATTCGCTTAACATCGTATACCGTTCGGCACGTGCGGAGTAAATTCATCATGCGAATTATGTAAACCGTTAAACGAGTCTTCTGAAATGTTTGGAGAGAACAATCGTGGTAATTACGGAGAGCACAAGAGGCGAATTAAGGATGAAAAGCAGCTGATTAGGGAAAGTTGATAATTAAGATTGTTGCCTTTAATAATATGGTACATTAATTCTCATAATCGATAATAGACAGTTAGCTTAAATTGCAGTATTTATTATAATTAGCTTTAAATGATATGAAACAAGCTTTCATTGAATGCTTCTAAATTATAAAATGAACTTATATTATGTAACATTTTATTTATTACATATGTCAAAGAGTATTAATTTCTTTTATAAGAAAATATTTATTTATTACGTAATAAATATACGTTTATATAATTATATATATAATAAATATTTAATTATACATGTATTTATTATATAATAAAAATATCAAAAATATTTTTTACGGAAACATAAATAAATACGATAAATCTTTAATATACCATAATTTAACGCAACGGGATTTTATATTGAGAGAACACAGAATACTTCATCAATTATTGAATTCACATATAATATGATAAATTATTATGTATATATGGAAAAGTTTTACGATTCTCTCACCAGATTAATGTGACCACATACATGTCATTCACTAAATTTTGCTTAACGATTCTTTTTTAATGTCCTTGCGAAATTAACACTGGGTATTGGAACAGTTTCTAGTTTGTTTAATAATAGGTACGTCCGTTGAATCAGATAAATCGCCCTTAATCGATTATCGACAACCACGTATTGGTGGTTTGTGCGGTAGTTAAAAATTCTGACCGCAACACATGTTCCGATTAATTTCCCGGGACAGTGCCTAAAGGGAAACGACGTTCAAACGTGCTTTCAAGAATTTCTTTGACGTTTTGGACTTTTAATTAATTCTTCAATATAGTGATTATTTTAATAATTATCATTTGAGTAAAAACATGTAGTTTTTAGCAATATACAAAGCGTCAATACAAAAATTATCACATTTTACCCATTTTTTTCTCAAAATTATTGATGTTAATTTTTCAATAAATAAAAATTTAATCGCGTAATTCATTTTTCCTAAAGATAAAAAATTTTACAAAAATTTCCACATAATTTAATTTACCAAATTTAATTCTAAATATTAAACGCTCCTCA
>Ga0157363_1006917_pt1 | contig 10711 bp, 6 predicted proteins | sample AttsexASBM1_FD_111477 | JGI IMG/M metagenome (GOLD analysis project Ga0157363, IMG submission 111477) | Fungus gardens microbial communities from leaf cutter ant in Ribeirão Preto, State of São Paulo, Brazil - Atta sexdens ASBM1 | ecosystem: Host-associated > Fungi > Mycelium > Unclassified ...
GTTTGTTATTACATGGAACATGCGCGTCGCGAAATCTGGAAATGGTGAATCGATCTGCGCGTTAGATATGCGAGAAGTCATAATAGCAGAGCACATCGTGCTGTCGCGATTTATGACATTCTCAGTTCAGAGACGCGACAATACACATTTCAGACATTCCTGATTTTCGCTGTCACTTCCCACTTGCGCGATTACTTTCTGAGGCAATAGTCTGCTGTCCGACGTTGCGATGCTTGAATCATTATGTTCTCCTATTTGACACAACTAAAAAATATGATCTCCGAATTATTGCTATGAATGTTAAATAAAGATTACTCTATCGGTCATCGAAAGTTAACTTCACAGTCCGTCCGCCAAATAACATTTGTGTCATTTCTAATATTTTTAAGAGATCATAATACCTTCTATAAGAGTGATACAATTTTGAGTTATGTGTCATCTTGATAAATAAGAATCTTCTTCAGAGAATATTTAGAGTTGAACAGTTTTAGTGATTGAAGCTTGAAAAAGAAATTATTTTATTTTGAATTTAGTCATTTTAAACAATAATAAATGATTTTATTTTTGAATTTAGTCATTTTATCAAGGTAAATATAAACTGTTGGTAGTATTTCCTGTTATGTCACGTCTGATGAATTATTTCGGATTTGTTTTAATTTTGTAAGTATCAAAACCATCAAAAAGGATTTTTAAGGGTGATAAAATGAAAATAACAAAAATAACATTTGATTATTTTCTAAAAATATATTCTTTTTTTGCCAATATTATTTGATAAATTAATAATTTTCTGTTAAGTTAAAAAATAATTTCTTTCCTTTTTTGAACAATTTTATCCTGTTATTTGTCGAATGTTAAACAAAGCAAGAACAAAGCAAAATGATCATGAACCGGATCATTGTAAGCGTGAATCAGATCGTTGTTTCAAACAACGCGAATAGACCTTTTGTTAAATGAAATTTGTCGTTTACAGCGAAGGCCATAAATGACTATTTTTAAAAATTTTTGCATTTAAAGTGAAATAAATATATTTGAGTACTGAAGAGGAAGAAAAAAAGAAGATACTTAGCACAAAAAGTACAAGTAACGGGAACAAATAAGCAATCGATGTATCTTTTTCATTTTCTGCCACGAGGATTATGCGAAGCGGATTACGAGTAGATTTACGCGAATCCGACGAAGCTAACATGCGGAAAACGCCTATCTACGGCCTAAATGAAATTCTACGGAGGTAGTTATTGGTCGAATGGGATGAAATCGAGGTTCGAGGCTGGCTCTCGTGCGCATATAAGCGGCGACGTTTACATGGATTCATAGTTCAGCTACTAGATCGGTAAAGCGCCACGGAAGGCGGGAATTAATTGATCCGTGAGCCTCTCAATAATGATTATTGGCGAATAAAGGATGCTGTCAGTATTGAACTTTGTTGAGTTTCCCGCGCTGTTTGCCAGCCTTTAACATGGAGATGCAATCATCGCTCGATATGAATATACAACAATTGTGTCGATTGTGTCGTCGGTATGAAAGATACTGGACTCTAATATGAAATATATGCGCTCATATATGCGCAAGTATAGAAGACATGGTATTTGGAATAAAAGTGTCGTGCTGATAATTTATCGCAATTCCTGCGACATTTCTCCTTAGTTACAGAATTTTTTGCTCTACAATCATTTTTAATCTTCCAGCATCACTTTGTGCTTTTTAAGGCACAGTCGATATCACGTCTTATCTCAAAATTCTTACTCAGATTTCAATACATAAAAAAATAAAATCCAGTTTTTGTTAAAAACTTATTGTTAAAAATTTCATAAGTGTACAAGAATTTTTTTAGATTTTTATATACTCCGGAACCATAAAAAGTATATGTTGTTTCCTTCAACGGCCCAGAGTGTAAACTATGATAGAAAATTTAGGGATGATGCTGGAGGGTTAAATAGAATTCCAGCTGCTGTTTTTTTTATTTTGATTTTTTTAGTATAAAAAATACGGAACTCTTTTATTTCAATAAAAAACTAGAACTATGAAAAGTGCTATTGTCATTATTTTATATTAAGAATATCGTGCTAACTTCACAAATTCTATTTTTAAGTAATCATGAAGTTAGCACGACATTCTATTAATAAGAAAAAAATGATGTCAATTTTATTAGCACTTTTTATAGGTCTGCAGTTCCTTATCAAAATAAAAAAAGTTCTGGATTTTTTATACTAAAATCAAAATTAAAAGTACAGCGTGTTAACTTCGCAAATCTAGCACGACACTCCCCCCCCCCTAAAATACAAGAAAAAAAAAATATTTCTACTTTTGACTACAATTGCCAGTTAATACTGCATGAGTTGTACCAATGTAATTTGAAAACAAAATTCCATTAACTACCAATTTTAATAGACTTTAATTTTAATAGACTTTAAATATAGGTTTTATAGCACGTTAAATTGTACAGATTTCGCTAGATGAAAGTTCCAGCGGTATTATATTTAATCGTCTATTGGCGGAATTAATTGTTTCGTGTTTCTCGCAACGCGAGTGCCGGAGTAAAATTTTACACATTTCTCTTCACTCGCTAGAATTAATGTAATTTTTGGTACTAATGTATGCTGACTTTAATGGCGTAGTTAATAGCGTAATTAGCGAGTAAATGCTAGTCAATTAACCTTTAAAACCTTTAGAAAGGGAGAATAAATACCATAATATAATGAAAAAAAATACAATTTTTTTTTTTTTTTGGTATTCTTAAGAGAGCGTTCAAAAGAAATCGCGTGATTGCGTTATCTAATGGACGAAAAATTTATTCCCTTTTTCTCTTCGTGCGATAATTATGATAATATTAATAATGAATAATATTATGAATGATGCTTGCCTTTACATTGTCAAGCAATACAGCAAACTCGTCGTTTCGTTTTCAAACGAGCGCTTTACTGCTGTGTCATCAACGCTCGATGATCCGTGAAACCATTGTTCAATACAGCTTCGATGGCGGCCGTTTAAATTCCGCGGCGATTTAGCCGTATTTTACAGACGAGTGGCAAATATGTCACGACGCAATGAGAGAGAGAGATGATGTCTCTCATACTCCCGGCCTCGTGGGCGATGCGACGACAACGAGGACGACGAGACGATCGATTTCTACCTCGTTTCATCGCCTCCGCCGCGCTCGAAGTGCCGGCGAGTGTTCCACCTTCTCAACTGTTCGGGTGAAGGCTATACGTTTAAACAACGGGAGCGTTCTTCCTCTCTCGCAGGCGAGCTTTCACGAGCGTTTAACGAAATTACTTTGAAACCCGAAGAAGTAGCTCCTCGGCTTGCGCTTCTCGTTGCTCTTCCTCTTCGCGAAAACGATCCGCCTTCTCTTTATGTTCTCTTTCCACTTTCTCTCTTTTTCGTTCTTCTTAGCGGTCGTATGCCCTCAGTCGCCGATCCTTGGATCGGTGGACGAGCTTTAAGAACGACCCTCTTAAACCCCGTTAGAATTACCTGCTCGCAGATCTCACGCTCTTACTTTCTTTCATTCCCGTCGCTCGTTCAAGGCGAACTCGTCTTCCTTCCCGTTTTCCACGCTTGTTTCCCGTGTAATAAACAAAACCGGGCAACTCATGCTACGTAATTATCACTGGCGGTGTCGGCGAGAAGCTTATCGGTCGTCTACCCGTCCGTTTTCCAGGGGGAACAGTAAAAATCCCCTGAAGGATTTCTTACAGAGAGTAATGACCGTAACTGGCGATGTCCTCGGAAATTAACGCGGAATGATCGTACTGGTACGTGGTAATGACTGACATTAAATCCGAGGATACGCTTTTAAAGGACACTCCGTGAACGTCGAAAAAGGCAATCTTCTTTTCTAACTATTTTGATAGATTAAACTACGACTCAGATTTTCTCTCGTCGACATTAGAAATCTTACTTAAAGATACAGAATTAATCAGAAGTTATTCGTTATAGGTTGCCTTGAATAATTCATCTTCCTTTAAATGACAAATGCATATGCATTCAAACGACGGAAACTGTGATGCTTCTATATATGCATCTATATGGCAGTTCGAATTGGAACATTATCTTTTGAATCTTTTAACAAATCTACAATTTTCTGCATTGCACTTTCTTTTAAATGTTACAGTATTTGTGCAATTGCATTGCATGTGTAATTTGGTGATTTGAATTTATTTTTCAGTGGATTTAGTATATTATATTACCTGTGTTCACGATGTTATTATTGCAAAATTGGTTACACTATTTAGTAATAGAAAAAATACAAATCACTGTATACTATGTATATCACAATAGGTCACAATCACTATATATAAAGCAGCGATAACAATGTGTTAGCCCAATTTTTGGAACAAATAAAAAAACTGTCAGTACAGTCTTATTCATTTCTATTAATATTAACATATTCGGCTACATTGTAATTCAGCCTATTTAATCCAACTTTTGCAGCAAGCTCTTCAATTCACTTTCCTCTATTCTTTAAAATTTATGAGTAATCCTTAATATACGCGATTGGATCATTCGTGTTCTGCTATTTCTTTGAAAAACTAGGTGCATCGAGTAATTAGTTATCATATTTATATTTTTTTAAATACCGATAAATATTTTCTTAAGATGTTAAAAATGTAAAAATCAGTTAATAATTTTTTAATATATTCTTTATTATGTTAAAAAGCGATGAAAATTAATCTGGAACAACACATAATGGAAATGACTCATCGTGTGAAGGACCGTAAAAAGGATCAAAATATTATTGTGTTAACTGAAAATTAACAATCAGTGTATATTATATATACTCTCAAGAATAGGAAATATATTTAAAAATTAAAAGGTAGGTACTTAAGAAATAACATGATATCATGTGCAATCTTACGTAAGAAAATAATTTTTGATGTGAACTCATCGCTCAACTCGCGTCTCAGTCCGAGATTAAACTTACTTCACGCGAACTTGTTGCGTGTCGCATGTCATAAGAATGACCGGGCGATTGGAATCGCGCGGAAAAGAAAGAGTATTAATCTAAATAAAAATACACAGCGGTGCTGCGTGACCTAGCGAACTTGCACAGAATAAGATTGATGTCACTTTTCGGCATTTCAAGACATGAATATAATTCTGAATGTTAACGCCATTTTTTGTACGTTGAATATGGATTGTAACTATATATACGGCACAAAAAAACATCTGCCTAGTTGGCCTCCATATTTAATCAAATCTTAATAAATTGTATAATAATGCACTATTTATACGCTCTCAAAATCCACAAAAAAATTTTGGGGATTGGTGGATCAACTAGGCAGACATCACAAAAAGTATGAATTGCGCGTGCATTTTTACGTGCATTAGCTTTCGAGTTAATTAATTACTTAACCGACTCATTGTTTCATTCTAATTCTGTTTTATATTTTTAATTGAATTTGCTGCAACAATAGATTAACCTACATTTTGTAAAAACGGAGAAAATAAACTGTAAAGTTAAAATGATGGGAAAAATATTTATTTGAAAATGTTTACAAAACTTTCTCATGTTTTGATACATATTCAAAAAGTTTCTTACGGGTTGTAGATCGTGAATAAAGAATATTATAAAAGGAATAAAATTTCTTTGTATCCGATGGTGGTTGCATTGCTGAATGACAGAAAAAATAATGAATTACTTTATAAACATAATAACAATAACAGTGAGTTAGTTTTTAAGATAAACAAAGGAGGATCCTATGTATTTCTAAAGATCTTATAATATAAGAGCTTGGTCAAAGTAAATAAAAACAGATAGATCTATTTTATTCTTTCCTTCTTTCTCTCGCTTTCTCTGATTTTCCAAAAATATACGAAATTATCTGAATAATATACTGAATAGATAAGTAACGACCAATCAAAAGACTGCTTCTGCTTCGGCCAAATTTTTGTTATAGGCTTTCTTTCCATTTCTACTAATATCATGTATTCGTTGTGGGTCAGTCTATTATTGCAAGCCTTCAATTATTTCGCTTTATTACTTTTCTCTTTTCTCTATGCGCATCATATTTGTATTTACAAGTTTATCTCGGCCAGCGAAGTTCGATAATATTTCGCAATTGTTTAAAAATAGAATAGCGTTAGCCCAGTTGATACCGACCAAACAGAACTACAGGAAGGTTACTCTTCTGGTATTCTTCTCAGTCTTCGAAACATACAATAGAGGACTTTTTGAGAGGCTCGTAGAAAAGCCGAAATAGCTCGCGCGAACACGTTGTTCGATCTTCGCAATTGAGACGCGGTGAATCATAAACCATGGATGTTTTACCGAAACGATTCAGAGCGACGATCCCAAGCGGATGGAGCAAGCGTAAGCGCGATCCGGCTTGGAGATCAGCGACCATAAATTCGAGGCTGACCGCACGGAAGGATCGTTCTGCGGCGCCGATATTATTAGTTTACGAGAACAGTGACTAAACTATAGACGGCCACTAAAATAGACGAAGATAGCCGGTTAGGCTCAGAAGGCAGGAGAGTAGATGGCAGGCAGGTGAAGCGAACAGCAGACTGAGACAGAGAGAGAGAGAGAGAAATGTTTAGGGGATGGTGGTTACGCGCGGTCTCAGCCACCTAGCACTCCCGGTTGTTTATGCCTCATTAGCCGCAGTAGTTACGTCAGTGCCCTTAACTATCCTACGAATTGAACACCGTGCACCCATACCTCTTCACCAACGCGCGGCTCGTTTGCGATCTATAACGTATCCGATATGCATAGCTGTAGCCACACCGCAACGGCGCGATCGCCGTTGAATATTCGAGCGACCGCGCATAATATTACCGAATCTACGAATAGCATGCAAAAATGTGTGTTATATTAATGACACGCCGTTCCTTCGTGGCACGCAGACTAATAAGAATTTCTGACGCAAAACTTTCTGACGCGACGCTCCCGGTATTTCTGTGTATAACTATCACTGCGTACTTAAACTTTCAAGACTCCACTGAAAATTTTGATATTTTATATGTTTCGTTACATTACATTTATAGAATTGAAGGAAAGTCTGTGATTCGAAAGATTTTGATGGATTAACTATTAAAACGAACCGTTGAAACCACGGCACATGCACAGACTTCGAAATCAATCGAAATAATTTGTTGAAATTAAAATTTTGCGCTTAGATATACGTATAAAAATATTATTAGAAGAATTATTGAAAAATATCGTCTGGGGCAAAAGATTTGCACACGCACATTCTAATTTAGCGATATTACACAATGTTGAAATAGAAGAGTTCTCGTAAAAGAAAGCTCCCAGTATATCTGTTATTGCAGACTCCACTGAAATGCTAATGCCTTCGTACGTTTCGATTTTGCATTTATAAAATTAAAGGAATTAAGTAATTAAGGAATATAAGGTGTCTGGCTCAAAAGATTTTTATTAAAAGAGAACACTGAAACTTATTGATTTCGCGATGCACAGACTCTAAAATTAATGAAAGTAATTTTTGAAAAAATTTGGTGCGTAGATACTGTGAAAAAATTATTACACGAATCATTGAAGAATTTTTGGAGCAAAAATTGAAAATGTTCAATTGAGTCCAATATTACGCAATATTGAAATATGAGCTTCCGTAATAGAAAGCGTATAAATGAGAATGGCGCAGTGGTTTTTTCTCACATATTACAGTGAGAGAGGCGCGCTCAGAACTTTTGCGGAAGTTACAGATACATATTTATACACACACACATACACACGTACGCACGCACGCACGCACGCACGCACGCACGCACGCACGCACGCACGCACGCACGCACGCACGCACGCACGCACATATATATATATATATAAAATATATAAAATACTATATAAAATATATATGATGAAACTTTGCAGAGAACGATTCATATCATAAGCCTGCTAAACACACGGAGTGTGTGCGTGTTTGCATCGACTTCTGCATGAACACGAACATTTCGCAAATTCACGCGTTACTTTTTTCCTCTATCGGATTTAGCGGATTAATAATTCCAGACAAGTACTATAAAATTCTATCGTGTGCTAAATTTAATTTAACAGACCCTCATTTCCACACAATTACGAGACCGCGGCAACTAGATTGAACGTGTCAAAAGATGAGATAATTCCCTTTATCGACTCTCTCTCTCTCTCTCTCTCTCTCCCCCTCTTTCTTTTCGCTTCGATATTATAAGGACTACTAAATTTCCGACACTTATTTCACGAATGTCGAGTGACGGGTTGCAAAATAAAAGACTAAAGAGTTCGGATGGATTAGCTACTTTTCTCTTTTTCTGAGAACTCCGATGTACAATAAAATATCGCGCCATCCTTAAAGTCAATAACTGACGTGGAATTGTATAAATCCGAGGATATTCGACATATCTTCGGAAAATATTCAACAAATCTCCATATATCAGCAGGCGTCTGTGTATTTCGCGTGCACGCGCCTTCCTCCATTCTTTTCGTCTGCTTTTACTTTCTACTTTTGTATGCCAGTCGACTTTTGTACGTGCGTGCGGAGTTATCTAACATAGTCGAGGCTTAAAGCTTTTACTAGCAAAATCTTCGCGAAAACAGAGACGGCGCTTGATAATCGTTTCTTACTGATAGATTTTCAACTCTTGCGCTTTTATCAGATCTCGAAAACTAGATGCGAATTGTCCCAACGACGAAACGTTCAATTGAAGCACGACATTACATGATATGTACCATTCACGTTACATTCGTAACGTCCGCGTAACTTCCGTTTTTGCCTTTGTAACAGATAGCACGTAAAAGTTTTAACGTCGCGATCAACGCCTGCATCCACTCGCAATCAACGCTTTCAAAGCGGAATATTAAATATTTCAATTTACTGCCGGATATCCTCCGATTCCTCCGAGAAATCGCATTTAAATCGAGGACAACGCAAATATCCACGACTGCCAGAAAAGAATCATTTAAGTTTCATTCTTTACGTGCAAACAATTTCACGGCACGAGAGCTCTCTGCAGAAAGGCAATTTCTATTTCGCGGAATGGCTTTGCGTCGCGATTGTTTTGCATAAAAGTCACCGAAGACCACAAATAAAAGCCTGTTTCGCGTATATGCGATATTGTGCAAAAAATATATTACCTTATTAAGAATTTTGAGAAAGCTTTCTCGAATGTAGAATTTCTTGCTATCGAGCTATACTTATATATATAACCTTTATTCAATTTTACAGTTTTACCGTCATTCTTTTTAGCACATCGTCATTTATCTGTGTTTTATATGTACGAGGGAAACTTTTTACAGTGTCTGTATTGTATTGTATCCGAGGCGTCCGATAAATCGCCGCGTCACCGTGTGCACGGCACTACTTTGTCATTTCGAATTTGAGCAACAAAGTTTCATCGTGGAAAGCAGTAATAGAAACTTTGCGCCGACAGCGGAAGCTTGTACACTGGGAATCCGCAAGTTACCAACATCCGGCGGTACTATTACGAACGTGAGATGCATTTACGAATATTGGTAGCTATTATAAAAATATACACAAAGAAATTATTAAGTTAAACTCAACTTTGAACTGCACAAAATACATTTTTATCGAGATGTAAAACGTATTCTCTAATTCTCTAATCAATGGATTATCACTGATATCGGTATGCCATTGGTAATCAGTCAATGAAATCTCTAACCTATCTAATCTTTATTATCTAACTAACCTTTTAATGCATAAATTCAATGAATATGATATATTAGAAGATTGAAATTGTGCAAATATCAGTATTTTAATTACCTAATGCTCAAACATTCTTCCTTTTTCAATTGAATTTCACTGATTATCTAGTGTCAAGTATGCCATTGGGTAATTAGTGACTATCCACTGATTCAGATTTAGAGAGTATTAAATAAATATAAAATTATCAATGAACAATATATATCGATCATGTTATAATTAATAATTATAGAAACGATACTCATCGTTCCTTTTCGACGCTACTGACGTTTATTTTTTGCAATCTATAGTGGTAAACCATGATTATAGTAGTCGAGTAACGACGTTACAGTCATCGTACATTTGCGTCCGCATTTATCAAGCGCGGAAATCAACGAACGAATTGCGCAAATTGCGATACATTAATTTTTGCGCGCCCTCGTTTGCCCGGGTTTATTGCTGACGAATTCGAACAGCGAAAATTCTGCGGGAGGGAGAAACCCGGATGTCCAGTGAAGAAAAATAACGCGATTCCTCAGCAACGCGGAGATGAGATGGAGGCGTAGACAGGCAAAGAGCTCGTGGATGTGGATATTTTGTAATTAAATAGGATAGAGTCTGTGAGTGCTGCGTTGATTCATCGTTTCGCATTATGACCGAAATGTTTCGCAATTAAATGCCAGTTGCACCGTCATTATACTGTACAGAGATGGTGAAAAAATGAACGGAGGAAAAAAAAGAGGAAAAAGAAATATCCGGAGACTTTTTATGACCGCGCGGACTTCTATACGCGAATAAAATGGTGATTATGCTCAGCAATGATTGATAATGACTTTACACGGCGTGGCGCAGAAATGTCGGGATTCATTTGGGACGTGTATATGTTTGTAATATATTTATCAACAGGACGCGTATAAAAATTTTTTCGTTTATTTTATGTTTGCGTTTTGAAATTAAATTTTTTTTTTTTTAAAGCACGTACGTTCGACGTACAAATTAATTTACCCCAAAATTGGCTCATTAAAAATCAAACGATAAACGTAATTCACCGAAATGCGCTTAATGCGAAA
>Ga0157363_1006918_pt1 | contig 10710 bp, 4 predicted proteins | sample AttsexASBM1_FD_111477 | JGI IMG/M metagenome (GOLD analysis project Ga0157363, IMG submission 111477) | Fungus gardens microbial communities from leaf cutter ant in Ribeirão Preto, State of São Paulo, Brazil - Atta sexdens ASBM1 | ecosystem: Host-associated > Fungi > Mycelium > Unclassified ...
TATATTTTTAAAAATTTCTGTATGTTTTTTTTTTTTATTATAAAAAATATATATAAAAACATTTTTTTAAAAAAATATATATAATATATAAAAATATATATATATATATATATTTATTTTATATATATACTCTCAATATTTATATATATATATATATATATATATATATATATATATATATATATATATATATCTTCTAAATATGGAAACATTATTGTAATAGTAAAATTTGATGATATGCGATCAATCTGATTTATTGTTAAATCATTGTTTTATTATAAATTACCAATTAATATATAAAGCTCTAATTTTTGGAATTTGTACAATAAACTATCGTCCTTATATGAAAGGACGATTTTTTTACAGTATCATTAATTATGTTTGAATTTTCTACGTAAATATTTTAATAGTTCAATATTATTTTCAGATCTATATCTAATTAAATTTTTAGATAGTTTAGCAAAATTATTCTCTTCGTCTACATCGCTTCCAGCAATTACAGTAATTAATTTAATTTAATCACTCAACCGCGCTAATTAAAGCCGTCCTTGTAAAAATAATCAGAGATTTCAATGCGAATAATATGATTTTTGATAAAGATACATTTATTCTCGACTCTTACTTATTAACGTTGTTCGCGTTTACAGTTCATTTTTATTACATAACACGTTTCGTAATTTACGCTTCGATGTGTCTCTCACATGGATAAACTCTCGTCATCTGTGGTGAATATTACAGTACTTCGCAAACTTTTTCCAATATTTATGATACAAGCTACTCAGGCAGTAAATATTATGCATCGTACCATACGAGTTCTTGCAAACGAATATCAGAAGCAGAGAATAAGTACGGGGCTAATGTCACAGGTAAAAGCTACGTTGGCCTTTATCGATCACGATCGTTGACCGCGTCATATAAGGCGTCTCGGTATTTTTTCTCCATTCTCCTTGTCGTAATCGCGATTAATCAAGCATGCGAAATAAGATATTTTTCGTAAAGCTCGTAAAGCCAAATAGCGAGATGACGTTTTAATGACATTTTGTTGACATTAAAGGTGTCATTAAGACTTTATTAAGTTATTTGACGTCATCTTGCTATTTCTAATGGGTCTAATGTCATATATTTTAAGAAAATTTCTAAATATAAACTTGGACTTGTTATATTCTCACAATTACATCCACGTCAAAACATCATATATATATAAACTCGGGCGTATAATAGTTTATATTTAGAAATTTTTTTTAAAAACGTGGACTATTATATATACGCTCAAGTTTATATATAATGCGGTTTTGACGTGGATGCAATTGTAAGAATAATAATGAAATAAACCTGGCACAGACAATTAAATAGACTTATCCCGCAGAACACAAATTATATCCAAGGAACAAATAAAAATGAACAAAAAATAAAATTGATTTTATTTTTATTCTTAATGTCAATAAACAGTTAAATTTTATAATCAAAAATATAATCTTTTTGATTTTCATGACGTCAAATAAAATCATTTTAATCTTGTCTTGACTTGGCGTATTTTTTGGGTAATTAATAATAGCATCCATACTATAATTTTCCATTGAATAGCATAAATGTGATATAACACACATTGTACATAACAGTTACATTTTCGAATAACAAATTGTAATATTGATGTAATGTTACTAGTTTGTGTCCTGTGGAACTTTAAGAATTTTCAAAAATTATAATACGTCTTTTTTCGTCGATCTTATCACAAAAGAGAGACGCATTATTATTTCATCTCAAATGGTTGTACTGAAATCAATATCAAGCTCTCAAAGATGAATTAATAATGAAACTGAATTAAAATAGATTTACGTTTTATCAAACAAGTCGTTAGAAGTATGATTTTAGTTGAATATTTTGTAAAGATATTAGTTGTAAAGATATTAGTATAGGGTGAATGAAATAGCTTGAAGGTATGTTAGATAAGTGAGGGTGAAAAAGTGAAAGAGGTATATGGACTCCACTGCGTCGTGGAAAAAACTTGACTGTCGTGGATAAACCGGGGTAACGAATGAGCAACGTCACGCAAGCCGAGCACTATACCTGAAGATTCTTCGTATTACCACAATGCCTTACGATTAACTTATCGCTAGATCACGTCCGTACACATCTGAGTTCATTTCTCGGAAAAAGGTTCGCGAAATGCTTTTTAACTTCTCGATCTAACAAACACGACTTTCCTCAATTTTTTTGCCAGCATGTTGCGTCACATATTAACCGGCATAGCTGATTTAAAGTCTTCTAAATCTTTTCCAATATTCCTTTGTAATATTATTAATTACGATTTATTTGAGACTACAACTAATTAATGATAATATGTTTTATTATTATTCTTGAATATGTGTAATATATTATTTACATATTTATATTTTGGAAATTAAATGTAAAACTTATTGAGGAATCTAGAAATTTGTCAAATAATAATTATTCAAATTATTACATTGAAAGATATTATTTAAATATATCAATTTATAAAATGTTTTATTTAAAATTACATTAGATTAACAAAAGAAAATTAATGTAATACATTCTATATTTTTTATATCTGTTTCTCCTTATTAAATGTTTCTAAAATTGAAATATATTTTTGGAATATTAAAATCATGATTAAGTATTTCAGAAATATTAAAATATACGTATATAACAATAAATTTTTGCAATAAATATTTTTGAAAAAGGAGATTTCGAAAGGTGAGCCATGATGATTTCCGTGGATCCGCTGGTGACTAGTTTTTTGGAAACTAAATGCAAAAAATAAAAGAATATAACAATTAGATTTTTTTTTACGTAATGTCTATAAATTATGGAACGCAAGTTCATCGAGTGTATGAGAGATCGTGTTATTATTTTAGAGATTTGCAAGATTTTTACTGCTGCACCAGAAAATCGCTGATTTCTGATCACGTGTCCAGTAATGGGTCCCATTAGGGCTAGCAGATGAAAGTAGGACAGCAAGTACTTTCCGCTCACGAGGACAATTGCCCGCGTATAGTGTATACAGCTCTGCCGACTCAATTGCAGGACTTGTGACCGTTTAAGAGGAGGGCAAAGCATCTGTCCGGAGATCGTTATCAATAGTAGAGCCTTCTAAACTATACTAAAAGTGTTAAAGTATTTCGCACATTTTAAAAGATCTCAATCGCTTCTCTACTCACGTATTTATTCTATTTTTATTCATTTTAATCGTATGAATCGGATAATTGTAGAAACAATGCTTGCTTTCCTTTTAAAAGACACGAGTGTCATTCTATTTTTGTTATTTATCGAATGCTAAGGGATATAACGACGTTTGTTGACTGTCTTCTAAAAAGAAAGCAGCCTATCTATCATCTTGTTACACTGTTATAGTCATGAAAAATAAACAAAATGAACTTTAGAGATGTGTACAAATAAATTTTCCTCCTCACTTCGTCGCAAGTAAGTTTCGTTTCAACGGAGTTATTATTCTTACCTCGGCATTCCGCGATTATTAGACCCAGTTCCACAATGTAAGATTAAATCCCGTGGCACAAAAATATAAAACAATAAGACGTAAGCAGTAAGCGAATCGGCCAATCACAGCAGAGAATGTAATTATTGTATTACATTATCTGCTGTGATTAGCCGATTCGCTTACTACTTACATCTTACTGCCTTACATTACTGCCTTGTTCTCTGTATTTTTAGCTTAACTTTAATCTCTCGATGCATTTCTTCTTTCAATTCTAAGAAATAGAAAAAGATGAACAGTAAGTTAAACAAAGATTAAAATTAATCTTACATTGGTGGAATCGGATCTTAACAATTACGCAAAAGATGCGAACGTTTACGCGCGTAGAACTTACGTGATCTCGCGAAAATAATGCGGAAAATGCAAGCATAATCTCTATCCGCTATGTGACGGACGTCGGCAAACGCTTTCATACCCGGGAAGAGCGCACCGAGAGTATGTACATCCATACGATCTGGCTGTGATACACGTCCGCAGACAACTGTTCAGACCGCAATTGGTCGTCTGCGTCGACTGGAAGAATGTCGAGACGAAAAAAAAAAAAGTGAAAAAACTTCTCCGGCTAGCCGTCGTATCTCGCATGTCTCCGCACGACCTCCCGAGGTCATTCAATTTGGTGGCGATCTTGGTTCGCAGACCTCGTCGTCGCGACTCACGATCAGCCAGTCGTAAGAGACACCGGCGAACAGGGCAGCAGAAATTAATTTGTATGCACGGCATGCGAATACAATCGTTTCGAATGAGTCTGTCAAACCGGCGCTTAACGTGGACATTTATCTTCAGTGTCGCGAATATGTCTTTCTATCTCGCACTACTCAGTTTCCGAATTTTGCAAATCTAATAAAATCAGACAGATTGTGGCCCATTTGAGACTTGATGGACTTTAATCGATCGATTCATACGAAATAGAGTTAAAATTCCAATTTGATATTAATTTCGCAATAATACGATATCTTTATGAAAAAATAAGACGAAGATATTAACATCGACGAATCGCTTATTTCTTAATCGGCAAAGTGCAAAAACAGATATAATTATATAAAGAATGTTAAAATTAAAATTAAAATTGAAATGTTAGAAAGATAATTTTTATCTAAATAAAAAAAAAAACATTTTTAAATCGCGTGAAAGAAAGGTAAATTTGTAATCTTTTTTGTATGATAGTAATGAACTTAATATTACCCTTTTATCAAGTAAAGAGATTATTGAGAAAAAGATACATATAAAATTAAATTAGATAGGTTTTTCCTATGAAATTTATTCGTTTATTTTATTTAATTCTCTTGCTAATATTTATATGCATCAATAAAAAAGAATTATTAGCTATATATTGAATAATAATTAAAATTAATTAAGATCAACTAATAATCAATCTTAAACTGTAGCTTGCGTGAACAGATTACAAATTCAATTTCTAAGCACCCACGTCAACCAATTACTGGTTGAACGATGGTGCGAGACGATTTGCACTCGATCTTCGGCGGAGTGCACAGACAAGACACGTCGCTTTCCTTGAGACCGATTGCTTCCCTCACTCGTCGCCCTCCCTCCTTGATCTGTTTGCTTTCTTCGCTATCCCCCGACCATACTTAAATAAGGGGCAGCAAGCACGGGAGAGAAAGAAAGAGAGAGAGTACGAGCCACCTTACGCTAGTTCGCTAGGGACCTTCTGTCGAGACGGAGAACCGAACCTCTCCGGGGACAAGTCTTCGTGACAATTGTGATCAATCAGGCTGGTATTGTTAGAAACGTGACCGCACATTACCAGTCGGAAGAGCTTGAGACGCTCGTCGGCGACCGAGCGGTCGAGACGTGCCTCGTCGATCTTCTCATAGAGAGGAGTGTCGGATTTGCGCTCGCGACCATTGCCTATTACTATACCCGCCGACTCTCTCCATAAGTTTATAAAAAGCTAACGACTCAATAAAACCGTTCGGTCCGAGGCAAAACAAGATCATTATTAAGTCATCACAAAATCGAGTTATACAGGATCAAGTAAATTCAAGGATCTCAAGCGAGCGACTATATTGGAGACACCTTTGTTGAAGAAAAAGTGTCCCAAGGGGACAAGTATACATGACTGTGATCCATGCAATCTAAGCAACAAGCTAAGAATATTAACCACTGTTTTACGCGCATGAACTTATAAGATCCTAGTGCCCTGGAGAACCAAAGAATCCAGACTGCAAGTCGACCCTCTGATCGCCGTTTTAGCGAGGGATCAATCAAGGACGGGTTCCCTACGTTCGATCAAACGATCGCTTTCGGGACAGGTGAAGAAGAACAAGGGGAAACTAGCGCGAGGTACTCGTCCGGCATCAATGCATCCCAGACAGCGGGAAGGGTTGATCTTGCCCGGAAGTCAACGTTGCCTCGAGACGGTGGCCCGATATCGTCTACGAAGTTATGTCATGATCGTTTCCCCATGAGAGACATCACCCTCGCCATCGTCGTAGCGATCATCGTTGTGATCAAGTCCCACCTGCTGTGTCCGCGACAACGTTCGGCGTCGTCGTTCGAGAAAGAGTGCCAGACTGTGATACTACCCCGTGTGATAGAGAAATCGTCTTGTGATCCCGCGTTTTACCTCAACGTACTCAGTAAGTTACATCTTACCCGCCCTCTTGCCTTCGTTCTTATCGGACTCGTGCCCTCTGCTGCGTAGAAACTAATTATAATACGAGGAAGAATATAATTCTTCCGTATAAGCTCAAGATTGATCCGTTCGACGTTCGATCTCGCCGCTCGATTCAATCGGTACTTAATTTTCCGGTTATTAACACCAGATAAAACGTGGAAAACGAATTTTGGGCGGTTCCTGATAATTGACAATTTATTTGCCGTTCGGACCGATTTGAAACCAACGTGAGATACAACATTCTTTTTTCTTTTGTAGATATATTTTGTCTAAAAGGAAAGAAAAAGTTTTATCCGCTCACAAAAAAATATTATTTTGCGATTAATTTCAGTAAATATCCAATACTTGCAGCTAAATTTATCGCACTAAATATGCAATATCAGGTATTTTATTTTAATTCGATATCGGCTTGACATTTATTTTAAAAAAGTCAACTTTGTGCTCTTACAGAGTGATAGCTGCATAAACTGAAAGACACTTTAGCTTAATATAATTTGACCTACCGTTATCTTCCAAGATTCGTTGCAGCTACTTTAAATTATCGCTTCAAATCAGAATCGTTACGAAGAAGAGAAAAAAAAGAAGAAGAAGAAGAAGAGAGAGAAAGAGAGAGAAAGAGAAAAAGAGAAAAAGAGAGAGAGAGAGAGAAAGAGAGAGAGAGAGAGAGAGAGAGAGAGAGAGAGAGAGAGAGAGAGAGTCGATTATCTTGAATCTCAAATTATTCGGGGACAATGGGCTGACACTAATTCTAGTCACGCATGGCCGCCTCAAGTGCTATGCGAGTCTTCCTCAAATTGACGTATATGAGCGCAGCACGTTTGGTACTCGTGCACCGTGCAATTGTATTATTAGAGAGTGCATCTGCCTCTTGAAGTCTCATTTGTCCGAGTCATTTCTTCAAATTATATGTTGGCCCGATGACGCAGCCAATTAACGATAACGACTCATCACAAAGTGATGAGCGAGAATCATTAAATTTAAAACCGTCTCTTGCAACTTTGATACGTTTAATCATTATCCTCTTCTCAATGCTGCCGATTTTTAATCGCAAATTCACGCGTCGGGGATACCGTGCGGAAAATACTCTCTTTAACAACTTCATGTTACTCGCATTTCTTACCGCTCATAATTTATAACACCTAAATTCGCGCTTTCATTACTCGATATATTCTGTTTGATTCTATCTGAGATTTGTCTAATTGCATAAGATTCCCTGTACGAAGAATGAAGTGTGTAATGAATTACTAAGAAATATATAATAAGTGTAATGAATTACTAAGAAATATAATGATACTCTCATTTCGAAATCTGAAGAAATCTTCCGTTTTATGATAAGGAGTGACAACATTTATCACTCGAAAACTTGTTCTCTCACGACGTTTTTGTATATTTATATAAATACACTTTGCAAAAAATCGTTATCGTATACGACACGTGCGGATCAATGTTTACGACGTGCTAACCAAGAATACGATGAGACGAAGAATTCTCTCATTCAGAAATCGCATGCATTAGACAAACTCGAATGAACTCTGAATTAAATTAAAATTTGTATTTATCTCTAATGATTCATACACAACAATACTAAATTCTCTCGGCCGTATTTCAAGAAATTTAATGGAGATGAATTTCTTCTATATGACATACATTAGTAAGTTGATAATTCAGCTTTGAAGATTAAGAATAACAAATAAAACAAAGTAAATAAGATAATCGTTGATAAAGATTTTCGTTGACACTCGATCTATACTTATCGCAATCATTTACGGTATTCAAATATACGATGTTTTTGTTTAGATTTTTGTACTGAAGAAAAATAAATTCTAAATTTTATTAAATATAAAAATATATTCATTTGATACAAAAACTATTAATTTAATTTAATTATCATTTTTTGTTATCGAATTTATTTACTGTAAACAAATATTCAAATAAAAATATTTATTAAAATTTAAAATATTTTACTCAGTGAGCAAAGTCTTAAATCTTAATCTGCAACGATGCGAACGGTGAGAATCCAAGTGCAATTGAGGCGAATTAGAAGGCTCCCTTCCTTCCCTCGTGATCTTATAGGCTGCCCAGGTAGTAAGCTACGTCATTTTTTCATCAAATGACGTCATTTTGACGTCATCTTGCTATGTTCCAAAATTCACTGCCAGTGTTGTAAATGTATAGTATACGTAACGTAAACTGTAGATTTTTATCATTGGCAGTGAATTTTGGAACATAGCCTTAGTCATTTCTCTCACACCTGTTTGTCCGTTTATCAGAAAAAAAAAATGGAAAAATTTTCTAGCTCTCTGGCGTACGCGATCGCACTCTAATCGGGAAAGTCGATCACCCCTGGCTGGTTCGCACTCGATCGGACATAAGTGCGCTCCCTCAAGCGCGTATAAGTACGGCCCGTTTAGTATCTTTCCGAGTGTTATATACACGTGTTTATTACTCGTGTCTGCCGGCGGTACTTCGCAGATAATACCAAGAGAAAAGACGAGGACAAAAATAGAAACGCTCTGGACATATAAGAGAGAGAAGACATGAGAGAAAGGAACGAGAGTGAAAGAGAATAGCCCGTGAGTGTTGGAGAAGCGGAGAAAGGGAAGGCGATCAAGACGACGCTCCGGAACGAGTCCTCTTTTCAATTTACGGGACTTTTCGCTATCGTGAAATGCGTCTTTTCTCTTGAGAGCGCCGGGAGGATCTGTGTAGTTCGGTATTGTTTACAATCGTTGGAGGCGCCAGACGAGAAGCCAATGAACGGCATACGCGTACGTTATCGACACGGTAATTGTTGTTCGGTCTCATTTTATGCAAATTTGAAGTACGATACAATATTATCTCAGACAACACAAAATATGATGCAGTGCGCATTCAAAGAAATCAATATATACTCTCTAAATCTTTCAGAGTGAATATCACTCGGAAGAGTAAAATCTCATTCTTAAAGACTGAAAATTGAGTCAGTCCTTTTCCAGACTGGATCAATTTTCACTCTCTAGAGTGAAATTCTATTTTTTAAAATTTAAAGAGTATTTTATAAGGATCCATATTGTAATAATTTTTAATGAGAATAAGCTAAATGTATCTCGAATGCATTTTGAAAATTTCCTCACTGTATATTTATTCCTATACGAAAGAATAATTTTGCTAAAAGATCTGAAATTTTGTTGGAGTTCACTCTCTAAAATTTTTAGAGTGAATTTTTCTCTGAAGAATGAAATTTTACTCTTAAACATTGAAAATTGAGTTTGAAACTCTCTTTCAAGTTTCACTCTTTAGAATGAGACTCCACTCCAAAGAATTTAGAAAGTACAGATCTGAAAATAATTTTGTTGGATTATTAAAATAACTATGTTAGAAACTAAAAATGATGAACAATGCTGCAAAACATTTTTGATATTATAACAATTAGTTTGAGTTTTTAACACAATTATTTTGACGGTCTAATAAAATTATTTTCATATCCAGCAACATCGTTCTTTCTGTATGCGAGAGAATCAACTCTCCATCAGACGAATTATTTAATTTATATCTCTTGCGCAAAATACGATCGCAAAATTTGATCAATCACATAATTTTAATTCATTTTATTCTAATTGGTTGAATTTTAATTAAATTTCAATGCGTAATCCAAGGCTTTAAGCCCATGTCACGGTACGCATTGGAGATTAAGGATGTGAATTAAAGATTAAAATTTAGTCAGTAAAAACGAAACGAATTAAAATTAAAATTATCTGACTGGTCGAACTTTAATCTCTAATTCGCAATCTCCTATCGTTCAATATTGGCTTTATGGATTATGGAACAAGATTGAGATATTAGGGAGTTTTTGCAATACCGTTTATCCAAATAGATAGATATGATAAATGCTAAGGTCAGGTTATCTTCTTCTTAACAACTAATTATGAAAAGGATAACATGTCTTTAGCATTCGCTAAATCTGAATCCATGTTATTGCAAAAACTTATTTTACCATGCTAATCGAGTATCTCGATTTTCGCTGATAAATTTCGTTGATATACTTCTTTTTTTAATTTTGTTTTGTGCACGCATGTCGACGGCGTGCAATCGCGCTTATCATTTTCGCGGTGAGATACCGTGAGTCTCAGCCGCCTGCATTCGCATTCAAAAACACTTATTTACCTCGTCGGTTTTTTTTTTGTCGGTCATCAGATAATTTTTTTTCGTGACGAACGAAAAGAAGAATTAATCGTCAATCTTGGATATTTAAAAAAATTTGCGAATTTCCTTGCAATCTGTCAATCTTGCGACTCAGCAAATATTATAATGAAAAAAATAATAAGTCTCTAATATAGAGATTGATTAATTGATTTTAACCCTCCAACATCACCCCAAAGTTTGCGATCATATTTTACAGTCTAGATCGTTGAGAGAAACAGTATACATCTTTTTATGATTCCAAATTATATAAAAGTCTGAAAAAATTTTACTTACACTTGCAAAACCTTTAACAATAAATTTTTATTATAATAAAAATTGAACTGTATTTTATTTATTTTTTTGCATATTGAAATCTAAATAAGAATTTTGAAAAAAA